>OLHV01000008.1_pt1 | contig 203612 bp, 142 predicted proteins | sample 1609391 | NCBI WGS metagenome assembly OLHV01 (sample SAMN05416805, study PRJEB24817) | seawater metagenome | isolation source: Sea water | place: Canada:Atlantic | collected 2013-07 | reverse complement strand
ATAACCAGCTTTACTTTTTGCTCCATTATTTTTGCAAGATGTTCATCATCACCAAACGTTTCAAGAGGCAACTCTACGCGCTGATAGGGGCGCTGTAATAGTTCGTGGTCTGGAATTGTGCCCACCCCAGGCCCAACTTGTGCTTGCATCACTGGGGCAGGCGGTGTGTTCATTTTATTACTGGTGAAAATATCGGTATTACGGACAATCGCTTTTCCTTCGATAAATACCGTGGGTGAAAAGAGTCCCGGCTTGGCTTCGTCTTGAATTGTATTAGAAACGGTCCCTTTTTGGTCTCCGCTTTCATCGCCAGTGGATTGAGCAAAAGTGGATGATTCTAAGCAAACAGGGTTGCCTTCAATCATAACGCTGGTAGAGCCACCGGCTAGGTCTTTGCTTTCAGCAATGTTTGGGTAAGGTATAGGAACAGTCGCTGGGCCGCAGGTGGTTTTACAGACGTCAGGGCTGGTCATGAGTATGCCACTGCTACCCGAAGTAACGGCGCTTAAGCCATTAACAAGAACGTTATTTTTAGCCATTATTATTGATCATCCTGTTCGTTATATGCACTTTCCTGTGCTTTTGCCTCAGTATTGCTTGAATTATGCTTTAACTGTGGCTCGGCTGGTTCAAATGTTAAACATACTGCGCTGCGTTGGTTTTTGTCTGAACTGGTTGTAATTAAGTGTCGCTGTGCAATGCCATCACTAAAGAGTTTATGTGATGATAACGCAAGTGCGATCATTCCCGTTGCAGAACCGATGTCGCCAATATTGTACGCGCTTGAAATAGATTTATCTGCAATGTCATGGTCTAAATCATGCCTATGTCGTAGTGTGCTGGCGATATGTTCTTCATACCAAATGGCTTCACCGTTCATGGATGTGTAAATTTGGCTAACGGGTAAATTTGGCGAGGCGTTTAATGCCATTTTAATAGCACTTGTCAGCCCTTGACTTAAATTAGGTTCGTTACTTCCAATATAGCCTTGCTCAACCGCTAAGCCAGGTGAGTGAATACGCACGTATCCATTATTTTTATTGAGCGCATAATGCTTATTGTTGGTGATTACGATAAAGCCCGCGCCTTCACCGGCAACAAAACCATCGCTACCTATCATTGCTATACGCTGTTGCTTACTCAGGTCTCGCAGCACGGCTGAATGGCGATAGCTGTCTAGGCCACCAATGATGATTAATTCTATTCCATTGTTTTGCTGAAATAACTTTTGCGCCAAATTTAGAGTCGCCAATGCGCCTGCACGCCCAATAGTCACTGGAATAAATTGGTTCCAGTGAATCATCTCTGCATTGTCACCCAAATGTTGCCTAATAGAATTAGCCAGTTGATCTGGGGCTAGTGGCTTATGATTCGGTACTTGTTCAGCCGTTGCAAGAATAAAAGGTGCCAAAGAAGGGCTGTAGTCTTTGAACCGTGTGAGTAGGGGGGTAAGTGCTTTATCAGCCATTTGTACTAAGGTTTTATCGCGATGACAGCGATTGATATTGATCTTAGGATCTATCTTCCTGAAACTCGCACCGTCACAAAGAGACATGTTTATTTGTTGGCCAAGATGGCCATAATAATCTGAGAGGCAGAATTCATTTTCATTCGCTTGAATTTTTTCACTGAGTTCTGCAACGTCATTACTCAGTGGTGTGCAAATCTCCAAATCAGCTATGTATATGTTGTTTAGGTCTAGAGGTGCTGTGGTCATATTATTTAAAATCCATGCTAACGCTAATAACATCTTTGGCGTTGTTTAAACACACATGGTTAGCGCGCCACGAAATATGTACTTGATCATTATCGGGTTCAAAGTGAACGGTATCGTAATTAAGTGTTAATTCTTTAATCGTATCTTTAAGTACTACTTCGAGCTTTAGTGGGCAGAAAGGCAGTCTTCCTTCTAATACTTCTAAAGGGTGTACGCCTTGTAAGCGATATTGCTCGCCGCCTTTTAGAGGCTGTTGGGTTTGCAGTTGTGGATGCGCGCAGTGATTAAATTGGCGGTCAAAATCTGCAGGTAAATAGGGTAGGCGAGTTTCTTGCCACTGTTGGTCGTAGGTGCCTGCTAGCGGATAACGGGTTTTCCAGTGTGATGCGATGGGGCTGGGTGTGCTTGGCATCGGGGCTGATTTTTGACTGCTTACTAAGTTAGTCGGGTCTTCAATATTGGCGAGCAGGGTTTCACTTCTACCAACGGGGTTATATTCATTCATGGGTGCGCCAAAGGCGTATTCGTAGACTAAAGGAATTCGAATAAACTGTTTTGTATTGGTTATTTGGCGGCCTTGCCAAACCCGATCGCCAAACACTTTTAAGTTTAAACTGTATTGATCTACTTGAATCGATACATTGCTTTCGCGCACGGCTTGTCCGTTGGGGGCATACGCATGAGCGTGCATTAAAATATCGGTACCTGGCTTCCCTAGATGGATTTCATTGGCGTATCTAAGACTGCTGGTTTGCGGCTCACCCCAGAAAACATCTTTTAAGTGAATCGGTTGCATTTCACTGGCGAGCTTCAACTGTTGTAAAGAATCAAAGGTGGCTTTTACGACAACAATTAATTCGTGTTTTCCGTGTTCGTTCGGAATGATTAATGCTTGAAGCGGTAGCGATGTTTTATTTTCAATCTGCATAATATGTGATTACCTTAAATCAATTAAGATTTATGGTGCCGCCGATTAGGTTGTTTTTCTTGCGTGCTTTGGTAGTGCGTATCAGTATCGCAGCGAAATAAAAATAAGAGTAATAAAAGGCATAGTACGGATACCAAGGCATAACTGATTTTTAATCAGGCTCAATAGGATCATCAGGATGAATGATCGGGTCTTGATAGCTTGTATCGATTGTATAACCTTTATCTCGGAGTTCAGCTTCTATTTTGTAGCGAAGAGTTTTAAGTGGTTTGATTTCACTTGCCCAATGTTGCTGCCAGGTATCACGGTTTTCAAAGTCCATGTAGCCTTTGGCGTATTCATCTTTAGTTGTAATTTCTAAAGAAAATATATAATAGGCGGATTCATCAGGTGATTTGTTTTGGTCTCTTGGGTCTTGCTCACGTCGATATTTTATTTTCATAAATAGATCATCCGCGTACAGGGTCCATATATGAGTATTTTCCATGGCTTTCCACGTCTCTAAGCTAGGTTCGATATCTAAATCTGGCACGTAACGTTGCTTTTCTTCTAGTATGTATTGATAACTTTGAGATCCTGAAATACGAGGTTTTGAAGGTGTTATAAATCGCTGCCAGCCAAGATCGGACAACATTTTTATATAGCCAATAAAAAATTCACGGGCTTGTTCGTGGGTGTTTTTTTGTCCGTCGTCTTTTCTGACGAAGGTGAAATCTAATAATTTTATTCCTAACTCTGGTAGTCTCATACTTTCCACTCCCATAAAACCCATCACAGGCGGGATTTCAAAGCTGTATGGTCCATGCTCTATTCGCGCAATTTTTCGGGTGCCTTGTGGAGCGTCAATTGTATAAAAGTTCAGCCCCGCAGGTTGACGGTCCACGCCGATAGGTTGGCGAATATTTTTCATGCGCTGTATAAAATCAGTTGGGTTTTCGCCCACAGTAAAAACAAGGGGTTGAGACGATTCATTACCATTCATTCTAGAGCTCTCTTTTTTATTCGTATCAGTATCACAGCCAGTTATGCTTATCATCAGTATGAATAGTAAGCTGTAAGAGGGTGTGAATAATTTGTTAGTCATTTTTTTTAAATTACATTGAATCATAGGTTTATATGTCTGCAATGTTTATCTGGGTATCACGGAACTGGTAGCCGCCTTCTGATGTTTTGGTATAAACAATAGACGCATCACTTTTATTCTTCCATGTGCCCATATGCTGTAATTCTTGTTGCATATAACTTGTTTTGTTCTGCATTAAATCGTGGAATTGTAATGCTACATCTTCAATCCAGCTCATTCGGCTATCATAACCTTCAACAACCATGGTATCGGGTGCATGATTCTCAAGCTCAGCTTTCGTTGTGCAGCAGGCACGAGCAAATACTATTTTGTAGGCAGGAGAAAAGAAGTTAAGAATCGATACTTCTCGTTGCCTGCGACACCATTTTTCAAATTTAGGATCTTCATATATCAAAGGCTGTAATACCGCCCCTTGTTCATGTTCGGCAATGGCCAGTAATGATGCTAACTGAATCTTGGGCCTATCTTGTTTCTCTGTAGTTTCTTCAAACTGTGCAATCTTTTTAAATCCTTTGATAATATCGGCAGAGGGTTCTAAATTGTTGAGTTTTGGCAAAACTTCTGTTGCCCAAGGGAGGCCATCGGTTGTTGTTTGTATTGCAGTATGTAGAGCCGAAGAGTCGCGATTGATCTCGCATTGCATCCCCTCACTAAAATGTTCAGGGTGGTTATTGTACAGCCAATGGCTGGAGGCAATATCTATAAATAGCCATAAGTTACCTTTGCCTAGGCCATTGCCTATTTCATGCATATCTAAGTATTCATCGGAGAATTCTTTATTGAACACTGTCATTACTGCGCCTCCTGCGTAGCTAAGCTGTACGCGCAGGTTCTCTAACAAGCAGGAAACGGTTTTGCTGGCAAAGGCACCGAGTGCCATCCAGTAATAACGGCCGATTTTATCTTTGTCGCCGCCTTCTTCAAGCTCTAAATAAAACCGCGCATAGGTGGCGGCAATGCGTTTGGCTCTTGCTGAATACAAGTCGACAAAATCATAGGTACCAGCAGCGCCTTTGGTTTTATCGGATAAGCGCTTATAGCAGAACGCATGGGATTTTGACCAAAGATAGCTGCAATCAAGTTTAATTATTTCTTCTTGACTGGGTTCTTTTGTTGTAGCGGAATAGGTTTCTTCGCTCATGTCTAACTCTCCCTGTTATTATTTGCTGAAGTTGAATTCAGGCCAATCAAGTTCTAGTGTTACATTCTCATCTTTTTCACGGGACAATACGGGGGTTAGGCCATCTTCGCGTCGTTGTTTAGTGCGCTTGGTTGTATTGTCATCGTCAGCGAGGGTATATTTAAAATCAACATCGGTTAATGCTTTACCTTGAGTATCGACAAATTTATATCTTATATTGGCCCGAGCAATTTCTATTAAATCAACAGCTTCCGCTACTGATGGAGACAGTTGTGCCTGCATGATAGGGGCTGGCGGGGTATTGTCTTCATTGCTGGTAAACATATCGGTATTACGCACTACGGCCTTACCTTCAATAAATACGGTAGGGGACGACATTTTCGGCAGGGCTATGCCGTTAATTGTTCCTGAAATTATGCCTTTTTGATTACCGGCTTCATCACCTGTGGAAGTACTCAGTTCAGAGCTTTCTAAGCAGACAGGGTTGCCGTCAATCGTGACCGAGGTTGAGCCGTTTGCTAGATCGCCACTCTCGGCAATGTTCGGGTAAGGAATAGGGACAGTCGCAGGTCCGACGGTGGTTTTACAGACATCTGGGCCAGTCATCAGCATTCCGCTACTGCCGGCCGTGACCGGGCTTAAACCATTAACAAGTGTGGTATTCGACATGGAAAAGTCCTTTTATCCAGTAAGTGTGTTTTAAACTCATGTAAGTGATTCAAACTGCAAGCAGACAGCAGATCGATGAGCTTGGTCTGATGCAGTATAAAGTAGGTACGTTTGATTGTAACCGTGCAGGGAAAGTTGTTCGGCAGCATTGGCGATGAGTACTATCCCTGATGCTGCACCTAAATCTCCGGTATTTTTTGCAAGGGAGTTTTCAGTGCTTTTTTCAGAGATTTTTTCTTTGTTTCGTAACAGGGCTGAGCTGTTTTCTGAAATACTCAGGCTTTCGCCATTAAAGCAGCTAAATACTTGAGTAATGTGGGTATTTGTATATCGTAATGCTTGTTTGATTGCTGAAGTTAGGCCCTGGCCGCGATTAGGTTGTTCACTGTATAGGTGCCCATTTTCCATGCTAAGCCCTGGTGGGGTAATAGCAATAATTCCGCCATTTTTTATCAATGCTTCGTTTTTGTTTAATGTGAGTCTTAAAAAACCAGCACCTTCAGATGGAACAAAACCATTAATTCCTTCAGCCATTAATCTATGTCGGCCACTTAGATGCTTTATTACATCAGTATTTTGATAGCTGTCTATTCCGCCGACTAATATCTGTTGTGCTATGTTGGTATTTAAAGATTTTAAGGCTAAATCTAACAGAGCAAAACCCCCTGCGCGGCCTAAGCTATAGTGTTTAAATCTTCCCCAATCAATTTTTCTTTCATCTTCTTTAAGTTGCTTTTTTAATAATTTAGCAAAGTCTGGATGAAACTTCGGCAGTGAAGGGTACTGCTCTGTCATTGCCAGTAAGCACGGTAAGGGTGACGATGATGAAAGCTGGTTAAGTGCCTGACTAGCCAGTTTTAATAAGCGTGCATAATAGACACTTTTAGGTCTGCTTGGGTCTTTGATTAGGCTTGGCAGTTGTTCGCCATCAACTTCTCCCATGGTAATCTGTAAACCCTGTTCGGTATAAAAATCACTCAGTACAAAATTGACTGCATTTTTCTGATAATTACTATGCAGCTCTTGTGGGGTATTGCCGATGGGGGTGACGACACTCATATCAGCAATGTACATTTTAGGTATCGTGCTATTTGTATTGGCTGAAGTCATATTAACGGCGCTGCCTATAGTCGATTGTTAGCGAACGTAGAGTATGAGGCTCGACACGGATACTGCTGCGCCAGACGATACTCAGCCGATTGAAGAGCGGCTCTATTAACACGGTATCGCAAACACACTCTGGGTTGAGCAATTTATTATGGGTTTTAATTTCTAGCCATATAGGGCAATACGGTACTTTTACATTGATCGGTACTTCGCTCATGCCCGAAATAGCAATGGTCTCTCCGCCTTGAAAGTAACCAGGTTGTCGTAATCTAGGATGAGACATTGAATTAAATAAACGATTAAAATCTTCTGGATAATCTGGAGCGATCATGTCCCGCCAATCTTGATCATAAGTACCTGCATAATCGGCTCTTGGTAGCCAAGAGGGAGCAATGAAGCCTAGAGATGCGGGTTCGGGGCGGTCGGTGGGGGATTTAATAAGTTGGTCTACAAACTCGACGTTGGGCAGCTCTTGAGCATTGTAGATTTTTTTGCTTGAACAGTAGCCTTTACCTACAGGGTTGGTTAAAAAACTGTGTTCTTTATTCTGCACATCTGTTTGTAAACATTTGCCACCGTATGCGTTTTCAAATACCAGAGGCATTTTATTAAAAACTTTTGGCGCTGTTATTGTGTTCTTTTCCCAAAATCTCTGACCAAAAACAGCCAGCTTAAGTTCTGTTTCATGCACTTTAATATCGACCAGCATTTTAGAGACGGCTTGCTGATTAGGTGGGATTGCACAGCCTTGTATAATAACATCGGTTGAAATCTTGCCTAGGTGGAAATCACTTGCATATTTTAAACTGGATTTGCCGGGTTCAAAAAAATATTCATCAGCCATACACAAGGGTAATTGTTCTTCCGCAAGCGATAACTCAGGACTTATGTTAAATGTCGCTTTGAAAAATAAATTAAGTGTATCAAAGCCTTGCTCGTCTCTGCATTGTAGGCTTTGGTGTTGAAGTACTGTGTGATTATTTATTGATTGCATAATTTAACGTCACATCTAGTTGATATGCACTGACCCACCGATTATTTTTTGAGATTTCCTAGCCTTAGTAGTAATTTGTTCACCATTGATTGAAATCTCGCCGTCTCGTGTCATGGTTACGGATGATTTACCACAGGTGAGAGTAATACTTTTTTCAGCTGTGATGTCACAATGCTGGCCATCGTTGGTAATCTGGATACCTGAAGTTAAGGTTGGATCCACTTTCTGTTTTATTAGATCATGGAGAGGGCTGTGAATAATTCCCATAATTATTGGCTGCCCGGTTGTCTGATTAAATAACAGTGCAACCTCCCGCCCAGAATGCTCTAGCTCAATGGCCTGAGTAGAAAGAGCTAGCACTGGCTGTGTAGCATAGGCATGAGTAACCCAAATTCCTTGAGGGGATACTTCCTGTATACGCCCAATTAATACTCCTTCAGCAGAAACTGAAGGGGCATTGATTGGGCTGTTAGTTTTATCGGTTTGCATAGAGGCTCTTAGATTAATCTACAAAATCGTAAATAAAGTTATTGTCTTCTACTTTAATCTCAATCGCGGTCATTGGCTGCTCGGCAATCATGCGATTAATTAATTCAGCACTTAATGTTGGTAATACCGTATTGGTTAAGATCATGTCGATCATGCGGCCACCACTGTCTTGTTCGGTACAACGACTGATGATGAGATCAAGAACTTCTTGGTCATAGGTCAGTGCCATTTGATGATTTTCTTGTACGCGCTTCTGAATACGGCCCAGCTGCAGTTTTGCAATCTCTTTCAGCATGTCGTCATTAAGCGGGTAGTAAGGAATGGTTACTAAGCGACCTAATAACGCAGGGGGGAAGGTACGTAATAATGGCTGACGTAGCGACTTAGTGATTTCTTCTGTTGTCGGCATGTTGTCTGGGTCTTTGCAGACGTCCATGATCATATCGGTGCCGGCATTGGTAGTTAATAGAATCAGGGTATTTTTAAAGTCGATAGTACGACCTTCACCATCTTCCATGACACCTTTATCGAATACTTGGAAGAAAACTTCATGCACGTCTGGATGCGCTTTTTCAACTTCATCTAATAAAATAACGCTGTAAGGTTTGCGACGTACGGCTTCGGTTAATACACCGCCTTCGCCATAACCGACATAACCTGGAGGCGCACCTTTAAGGCTAGAAACGGTATGCGCTTCTTGGTATTCGCTCATGTTAATGGTGATGATGTTTTGTTCGCCACCATAAAGCGCTTCGGCTAAGGCCAATGCGGTTTCTGTTTTACCGACACCACTGGTACCGGCTAGCATGAAAACACCAATTGGTTTATTGGGGTTATCTAGGTTTGCGCGGGACGTTTGAATACGTTTGGCGATCACGTCTAAGGCATGGTCTTGGCCGATGATGCGTTCACCCATAATGGATGAAAGATTCATCACGGTATCAAGTTCGTTTTTCACCATGCGACCAACTGGAATACCGGTCCAATCTTGTACTACGCTACCCACGGCGAGTGCATCGACAGACGGTAGAATTAATGGGTTTTCTTGCTGCAGTTCGTCTAGCTTCTCTTGCTGTTCTTTTAGCTCGGCTAAAACGGACTCGCGTTTTTCTGAAGAGAGTGCTGTTGTATTTTCTGTAGCTTCACTTTCAGACTCTGCGTCGGCTTGCTGTTCTAGTTCAGAACCCGTGCCTTCTACGCTGTGGTTGTCGTCACGTAGTTGAGCGCGTAACGCTAAAATAGTGGTTACCAAGTCTTTTTCTGTGGTCCAGCGTTCTTCTAGAGTGGCTAAGCGTTCTTGTGCTTCTGTTAAAGCAGACTGTGCTTTATCGCGGCGTTGAGAACTCTCAATACCGACATTGCTTTCACGCGCGATGATTTTTAGTTCTGTTTCTAGCGCTTGTATGTGCTTACGACAGTCATCTACTTCTGCGGGAATAGCGTATTGGCTAACGGCAACACGAGCGGCGGCTGTATCTAATAAGCTAACTGATTTATCGGGCAGTTGACGCGCGGGAATGTAGCGATGAGAAAGTCTTACCGCCGCTTCAATGGCTTCGTCTAATACTTGCACTTTGTGATGATTTTCCATCATTGTGGTCATAGAGCGCATCATTAAAATAGCTTTTTCTTCGCTAGGCTCTTCAATCTGAACAACTTGGAAACGACGGGTTAAAGCAGGGTCTTTTTCGATGTGCTTTTTGTATTCTGCCCACGTTGTTGCAGCGATTGTTCTTAGGTCACCACGGGCTAGAGCAGGCTTTAATAAGTTGGCCGCATCACCTGTTCCGGCTGCGCCGCCAGCTCCAATTAAGGTGTGGGCTTCATCGATGAACATGATGATAGGCGTTTCAGAAGATTGAACTTCTTCGATCACTGAGCGCAGGCGATTTTCGAATTCACCCTTCATGCTAGCGCCAGCTTGTAATAAACCAATGTCTAATGATAATAATTTGATGTTTTGCAATGGTGGTGGAACATCACCTGAGGCAATGCGGTGTGCAAAACCTTCAACAACCGCTGTTTTACCCACACCGGCTTCACCGGTTAATAACGGGTTGTTTTGGCGACGACGCATTAGAATATCAACCATTTGGCGGATTTCTTCATCACGACCGACAATCGGGTCGATCTTGCCGTCTTTGGCTTGTTGAGTTAGGTCTACTGTGTATTGTGCAAGTGCCTCACCGCCTCCCATTTGTGGGGCAGTCGCTTGGCTGGCTTCACCAGGAATCGAGAAACCATCGTTTGCACTTAGGTTGTCTTCACAAGAGCCTTCTACAATGTTATCGAATTGGTTAGACAGTTGCTCATCGCTGATCTTGCTGAATTCATTACTGATCGAGAATAAAACATTTTTTAAATTTCTATCAGACAGCATTCCAATAATCAAATAACCAGAGCGGATTTGAGTTTGATTAAAAGCGAGTGATGATTGTACCCAAGCGCGTTCGATGGATTCTTCAAAATCGGCGGAAAAATTCATTAAGCTACGAGTACCAACAGGAAGGTTGTCCATAAAGGCAATAACGTCTTCCGCTAACTTGGCATTGTTGATGTCAAAGTAGGCTAGAATTTTGCGTAAATCGGTATTTTCAAGTTGCAATATTTGATGAATCCAATGTGCCATTTCGATGGTAGGATTATTTCTTAATTTGCAAAATACACTGGCACTTTCGGCGGCTTTAAACATTACCGGGTTAAGCTTTCCAAAGAGTGCTGTGCGTTGAATCGTAGCCATTTAATTTAGTCCTTTAAACTGTATATTTTAAAATTGTGTGTGCGTTTTTTTATACTTCAACGATAATCCCGGTGAAGTTATCGCGTGCGGCGCGACTGATAATTTCTTCGTTCATGGTTAAGCAGCGCTCTTTTGCACTGTTGGGCATGTTGATGATATTTTCAATTTCTTGATCTGAAATTTCGTTATAGACACCGTCGGAACATAAGAAAAATTGATCGCCAGGCTGTGGTTGGTGATAACAAATTTCCAGTTCTAGATGGCGATCGCCCCCCACTGCACGGGTAATGAGATTTTTCCCGCTGAAGTTAGGGTCATCTTTTTTGATGATACCTTGGTCTATTTGCTCTTGTTCTACGCTGTGGTCTTTACTGAGCTGAGTGATTCTTTGGTTTCTAATTAGATATAATCGACTATCACCTGCCCAAAAGAAAACGCAGTTTTGTTTGTTCATCATCATGCCGATGACTGTGCTACCGCAGACACTTTGTTCGTGCTGCTGTGCATAATCTACTAAGTGTGTATTAACATCTTGAAGGGCGATGTGAATTTTGTTCAGTGCTTGCTCTAATGTGCCTGAAACGTCTGTGGCGGCAATTCGATTAACGACTAATTGACTCGCATACGAACCAAAACTGTGTCCGCCCATACCATCAGCAACTAACCATAAACCTGCTGAAGGCTTTAGCAATAATGCGTCTTCATTTTCTTTACGGCTATTACCTGGGTCTGTAAAACCAAATGATTCTGGTATCGGTCTGAAGGCTTGTGGACAATGGTAAGTTGATGTTGGATTGACAAGCGGTGAGATGGTTATATCTTCTAAGTCAATATCTAAGTCTAAATCCATATCTATATCTAGATTCGATCCATTGGCTTGCTTTGCGAGCTGTGCGGCTTCATCTAGGCTTGGTTGAACTAAGTCAGTTAAAGATTGCTCATTCGATTGTTTATTAGATTGTTTATTAGTTTGCTCATTAAATGGCTCCGCCCGTGCAACTTTTGCTAACTCAGGACTGGCCAGTGGGATTGATACCCACTTGTGCTCATCCCAGCTGCCATCTAGAAGGGCGCTAAATTGATCGGTAGCGGGTAGCTTGTCGGATAATAGAATACTAGGAGAGTATGCCTCAGAGCCTTCGTTCCACCAGAAGGTGAAGGCTTTTTTATTATCAATCAAATTATTGAGCATGAGTGATGAGACACTATGATTGATCGAGTTGGCAGAGCTTACCTCTAAGCGTAGGTTGAAGCTTTTATCCAGAGACGCTAAGCCGTTTGGAATATCACTAATCGTGTCGATCCACTTAGGTTGCAGTGCCGCTATTTTTGCATCAAAGACTTGTAAGTTTGGCTCGTAGCCTTCTAGAAGATCTAATAATAAATCTTCTATATTTTGAAACCATTGGTTGGCTGTATCCGATAGCATGAATGCAATGGCTTTTGGCTCTACCGCTTGAGCAACCGTTAACGGAAAATAACGTCCTACGGAGTCAACGCTCGGAATCATAATACCCAAATAGGCTTTGTCGTCTATAACGCCAGGGGCAATACAAAAACGCCACATGGGGCTTTGGCTATAAAGTGGTAGCCACTGATCGCCGAGCTGGTTTTGGCTGTGTAAAATATTCACCTTTAACCATTCGTCCCAGCGATTCATAAATACGCTGCTCATGCGGCGATGAATGAAATCACCGGTTAAAGGAATCTTGCCAAAAAACCCTAAATTACTCATATATATTCCGTTATCTTGTTTTGTCTTACTTATCACGTTTAGCATTACTTATTTAAATTTATGCGCTTTCGATGGGCGACTTTTAAAACACGCCTATAAATTCACGATTTTATATTCTCGTAGGACAGCTAAATTTAAGCTTCTTGGATAAGGCAAACGGGTTATCACTGGTGCTCGCAATCAGGTCGTAACGCACGTCATAACCATTACTGTTTAGACTTAAATTAAATCTTTCGGGTTTAGAGGTTGGTGAAAGTGAGACTTTGTTCAGCACTTTCATCCATGCCCAGGGCCCAATCTCAACCATGTTGCTACTGGATCCATCGGTATGTTGAGTATTAACTCTTACGCCGAACTCAGGCTGAGGACCAGGCCAAGTCATCTTTTGAGTCAATAGTGGACCATGAGAATACTGTTCTTTTTGACCATAAATATTAAAGCTGGTGCGGCTAATTGCGGCACTCATGCTATTCGGGCGAAGTGAAAATTCAATACCTGCAACAGCGCTGTCATAAGCGAAATATGCACGTTTAATCTGGTCGGCCGTTTCGAAAGTTTTAAGCGCAGCTGATGAGATAACAATAGGGGTCATCTTTGATGAGCGCACTTGCCAAGGGGTTGTTGAAATGTCGATGTACTTTCTTAAGTGGGTATTAAAGAAGGTATCCATCATGCCGGTATAACCAAAGAAGCGCGAAAAGTCGTCAAGGTGAACGTCATTGCGTGAGGTTTGATCAAGTGGGTAGCGGTTCTCTATGGCGGATTTGCAGAAACTTAGCATTTCATCTTTCCACATCTGATTAAGGTGAGTGATCACACCACTTTGAGAAAGTGAAAGGCTGCGCGATACGATGCTTTGCAGAATAGGCTTTATGTAAATATCGGATTGATTTTCACTAAGATAATTAATTTTAGTCGCGACGGTACTGACTTTATCAGCGAGAGCAGGAGGAACCCCACCGGCGACATTTTCAAACGCGATTGCGGTGATGATTTTCTTTAATTCTTCTAGGTTTGCTATCAGTACAGCACTGCCTGCTTCTTCGCCTTCATCAGTATTGACCAGCGCATGAATTTCAGAGAACTCTTCTGTTACTAGGTCTTTTCGCTGAGACGCTAACTGGCTAATAGCATCTTCAGACGAATTACCCAACAGTTTGGCTAATGTTTCTTGTGCTTGTTTTAACGCGCCATCTTCCGTTGCTGTTTTTAACAATACGTTTGGCTTGGTTAACTGAGTTTGTTTAGTAATTGATTCCATTAGCATTACAAAGGGCGATGCGGGTGAAGTAATGACGTCTAATACACGGCGAGCCTCTTCAAAAGAGGTAAAAGGCATAATGTCTAAGTCGGCTAATAAATCTCGATACTGCTTACGGTAATCATATAGGTAGCGTGATTTAACTTGTTCGATTATCGCTTCACGATCCATGTGCTGAATAGCTGGATGGTCTTCACCGTATACCCATGCTTCACCCAATACGCTGTCAGCAACTTCATTGATGCCGCCAGCGATTAGTAGTGTGTAAACAGGCTTGGTATATAGGGGTGATAAGCCATTTGATAATGAATGACCACTTTTTCGGATAAAAACGAGTTCAGATAATGATTTTCCTGCATCACGGAAAATTGAAAATCCTTTGGCGCTCATTGGGCTGTTAGGTTGACCAAAATTTTGCTGTTTGATACGTGCATAAATTTGCTCATCGAAGCTAATAGATTGCAAACTTGCGCGGGTTTCACTAATGAGGCGAGCATCTAGTGCCAATGGCATAGGCAAAGGGCGTTTAGCGAATAATGTATTAATGTGCTCGGTAAGCTGAATTTGTTGTGATTGAGTCAAGCTAGCGCTTTGTGATTTCAACCAGACTTCATTAAAAAATGCGATCACTTCATTAGGATCGTAATGTTCTTCTGACCCTAGCATTAAATACGTTCTGAGCGTGATGTATTTAAGCGATAAGGGTAGTTGTCCTTTAGTTAATATATTTTCAAGCTCTAAGATTAGGCGTGAATAAAAACCACTCTTTAACGTTTTAACATAGGCATTGCTAGTTTGTTGCGCGAGTTTAGCTTGTTGAGCTAGGCCAAAACTGTTGTACCACGGTGGAGTAAATACAGCAGCATGCTCTTGGCGTACATCTTCTTGCTGAAGTTCATCAATCGGGTAGGCAGCTGTTTTTAACGCATGCAATAGCGGTAGAACACTAATGGGAGAGCCTTCGTAGCGTGATATTTTTTGCGCTTTTATCAGGCTCTCATCAATATTGTTATCAACTTCGGTAATGTAGTCTTGGCTGTAAAGAAAACCGCCAGTCCAAGTCAGTAATAATGCAAGAGTAGCGGCTGCTATGCCTGCGCCAGAGAAACGACGAATCCAACTTAGTCTGTTTTCGAGCTTTAAATCAATACCTGCTAAGCTAGATTCGGCAAAAGCGACTTTGATTAATAAATCCGAAATAAAGTAGCTCTTACCTGTTGATTGGTTGGCTGCCGCTTGTTGGTTATAAGCCAGTTGGTTGACTAGGCGGTCGATTGGCATGCCTTCTTGGGTGCCGCTGGTAAAATAAACACCCCGTAACATGGCGTCTTTTTCATAATGCGTATTCTCGAAAATATCCGATAAAAACTCATTGAGTTCCGATTTTAAAAGCTGCAGTTGTTTTGGAAAACCAATAATGGCAGCTTTACGATCGACAGATTTTTCATTTTGGATGCGGTTTAAAGATTGTTCTTGTAAACGTCTGACGAGTCCGTCAAATTCTTCTTCAAAAGCGTGGCAAGGGTGTATTTGATCGTTTAACTGAAAGGTCGTGCCCCATACTTGTTTACGATCATCTTGGTCTAGGTTAGAGAAAAACTCACTAAAACCACTGATTAAATCAGATTTTGTGATCATTACATAGATAGGGAACTTAATACCAAGTTGTGTATGTAATTCCTGAATTCGCATTCTTATCGCGGCAGTATGCTGCTGACGCTGATGAGGCGTTTGCAGTAACAAATCGCTGGCACTGATGGTGACAAAAGCCCCATTGACGGGTTGTCTTTTACGATATTTTTTTAGTAATGATAAAAAATTGAGCCAACCACTGCTATCGGTATCTTGGTTGCTATCTTGAGTCACGTAGCGGCCTGCGGTATCGATCATAACGGCTTGATCGGTGAACCACCAATCACAATTACGAGTACCACCAACACCTTCAATTGACTGTTTTCCCGTGCTCTCGGTGAGAGGAAATTTAAGCCCAGAGTTGATCAATGCGGTGGTTTTACCACTACCAGGAGGGCCAATAATAATGTACCAAGGCAACGAATAAAGGTTTAGTTTTTTCTTGAAAAAACCTGTGCCTTTATTTAATAACGTCATTGCTTCAGAGAAACGTGATTGTAAAACTTTAAGCTCTTCTTGGTTAACGTCGTCAGCTGAGTTGTCTTCGACAATGGCTTCAACCATGCCTTGTTCTTTTTTATTATCAATGATAATGGTGATCAAGCGTTTGATGAACCATGCACAAATAACAAATATGAGTGTTATCCACTGATTCGTTGTATCCGCTAAAGGTGTCCACTCACCAATACTGATGAGTGGGCCAATTAGGAAGATAAATACGGCTAAGATAATTAATAAAAATATACCGATCGTCCAAGGACTACTAAAAAAACTCTTTAATTTATTCATGAGGTTCATATCGTATACAAGTTAATTTCGATGCGGCGGTTGATGGCTCTATTTTCGTTCGAGTCATTGGGTACGATCGGTGACGAATCTGCTACACCTTCACCTACTATTTCTCTTTCTGGTAGGTGTGTTTGAATCAGTTGGACGATGGTATTAGCACGCTTGCTTGATAACTCCCAGTTTGATGGGAATTGTAATGTTCTAATAGGAATGTCATCGGTATGGCCAGTCACTTGAATAAACCCAGGGGTATTTTTTAAGGTGGCGATAATGTTGGCAATGGTTATTTCTTTTTGCTGAGTCAACTTGGCAGAGGACGGTTTAAACAAGTTGGAGCCAAAAACGATAATACGTACCCCCCCAGAGATATCTTCAACGGTTAAATTGTTTTGATTGATGTCGTGTTTTAACTGGTTACGGATATAGCTTAAGTGTGTCGTACGCTTAATAGGTCGATTATTTCTGACGATCGGTTGTAAATTACTTGAAATAGACGCCGTTTTGATAGCCACAGGATCTGATTGCTGACCTAGTGTAATAACAAAGGCTGTGAAGGTCAGTATGGCGATTAACAGAGAAACCCCTGCTGCAATTAATAAGCGTTTATTGCCTGATAAATTGGTCTTTTCTTCATTAACCGCGCCGCGCCAATGATTTGAAAGCTGCTTAGGTGCTGCAGGGCGATAAGTTGAAATGATTTGATAAAGATTGTCTTGAATACTGGATAGTTCGATAGACCCTGTGTCGCTGATTCGGTAACGCCCTTGAAATCCTAATTGTAGAATGAGGTAGCACAGCTCAATTAAATCCAAGTTCATGGCTGGGCTTTGAGTTAGTAGATTAATTATGTCAAAAAACTGAGTGCCACCTTGATTGTTTTTGTGGAACGTCATTAATAGGTTGCGAGTCGCCCATAAACTCTGTCCACCCCACGGGGTAGACATCACCATTTCATCTAGGTAGGCGCAAATGATGTAGCGGGCCGTTATGATGGTTTCTTTTGGCAGACCTTGGTTTTTTAATTGTAAATCAATGGCTTTTAGATCTTCAGCGATCTGTTGATACAGTGCTTTTGGGTCAGGATGGTGGCTCATAGAGCGAGCATTAATGCCTAACGTCAGCAGAGGAGTAGCCGCCGATACAATAACATTAACATCGCAATGAAGAGATACTGCCGCAGGGGAGCGCATCTGTTGAACAGGAGGCGGTGTTGCATTTTGCTGGCTAAAGGCAGGTTGCCCTGGCGGCGCACTTGCACGACTGCGTTGACGATTACTAGCCGGTCGCGAGATAAACACAGTACGATCTGCATCATCGTCTGCGGCATTATTTTCTTGAAAGAAACGATCATCCTGGCTCATATCACTTTACCTTTGTATTGCCCAGAGCTGTAATTTAAGACCAGGCACCTGATCACCAATATGAATGGCCATGCCGCTGCTATTCTTTAAGTCTTGCCATGCTTCACAATTTCTATCGAGCTCAAAAGGAATAAAACCATCGTGGTAAGGCAGCTCTCTTGGCATATAAGGAAGTAGCTTGATGTTAATGCCCGGCAAGCTAACCATGATGAGCTCACGGATTTTTTCAATAGAGCTGATTTTTACTAAATTAGGGAAGTTACGTTGTAAATCTTCGCTTGGAATATCGGCTTTAATAGTCAGCACAAATGTAGAGCTTTGAACCAGTTGAGGGTCTGACAAAATGGCTCGGTAAATACCATACTTTGGATCTTTCAGTGGGATATTAAACGCCCGGGCTTTGGTTGAAAGTGATGATAGGCTTTCTTTGATCAAATCGGCCAGTGGTGCAAAGGTATCGGCTATATTGTCGTGTCGGTAACCGTCAAGGTTAGGCATGATTCGCTTTTCAGAAAAAGAAGCCAACTCACCAACAAGCATAATCATGTGCTGATACGCTAATTCAGGGTGCAGCCTGGGCAAGCCAATGAGGTGCTGCATTAGTTGGGTATAGCGATTAACAAGTTGCAAACTTAAAAAGTCTTCAACTTCTGCGACGCCGCCGGTACCCGAAGCACTGGCTGATATTCTGCCACTTAAATCAAGCGCGCGCTGATTCAGTAAGTCTTTTGTTAATGTAAGCAAGTCAGATAGGTTATCACTGGCGTTACAATTAATGAGTGGCGGGATGAAGCGATGATTGAAACTAATTTGCTTATCTTTCGAGCACTCTGAAACGTTTGCGATAGCGAGACTGCTATATTGAGAGCGAGTATCGTTTTCTAGCATGATCGTAAAGCGTAAGCCCCCAACCATCAGGGTGGTAGAGCTAGGGCGATGCGTAGAAGAGTCATTGGCTTCTAATGTTTTTGACGTATATCGCTGAAGACCTTGTTCTGAATCTGGGTAAAATACTTCGACTTCGCTAGAACGAATAGGCAGGCAAAGATAAACCTGCTGATTAATAACGCCTTCCTTTAAATCAATCGGAGCAGGAGCTGGGTCTTCTTCTGGAATATTGAAAGGCGTACCGTCTGGCATAATTCCCGAGGCACTGCGGATTGCAATTTTTCCTTGGTCTAACAGTTGGCTATCAATGGTTAGTTCATCAAAACCCCAGGCATAAGGACCACTGAGCTGTCTTACTTTATTAATGTAAGATTCAAAATATCGGTCATTTTGTTGAAAGTGTGCGGGTTTAATAAATAAACCTTCAGTCCACAGTACTTTGTTTTCTCTAGACATAATTTAATCAACTAATTTTATTTTAGTATTTAGCTCATCAATAGAGATAAATAGGTTTGAGCTGTGCAATATTGATCGGCATATATAGCCAAAAAAACATTTCTCAGGGGTTTCAATAACAGCGCGCCATTGAGACTCTTCTAATTTTCTAAATTGATAAATAACACCAATTGCACGAACGTTCTCAGGAACCTCTTCATGGTAGAGTTTGCGTGCATTCGGCAAAACTAAAACGTTCGATTTCTGAAGTAGACTGCCAGCTAAAGGGTCATCTTCTGTATGAAACAAATCAAAATAATCCGCTTTTAGAAATTCTTCAGTTTCTGATAAGTAATACAGTGTGACGTTTAATGGTCTGCTTTCGTTGTTATGATCAGGATTTATGAAATTGGATGTAATAATTTCAAAATGCGCATCAACACCGTCTTTCTTTAAGGTAGAGCAACCGACACAGCTAAATAATAGCGTGAAGGCAATCATCAAAAATTTGCTGTAATCATTGAACATTGTTATTAAGGGGTTATTCATGGCTGTTAAATTCGTCGTAGGCTTGAGCAAAGGTTTCACCAAAAATACGCTGAAAACTATCGTCGGAGTCGACTTTGTATTCTGAGTTGTAAAGGTCTTTATATTGCTGCCATAGTTTCGCTTGAGAAGATTTTGTCGTGCTAAATTTGTCAAGCAGCCCAGTACTTTTGTTGTTTTTGTTAAAGCTATCTTCTAAAGAGTCAGCATCAAACTGTTTAAGCAGATCCGTCATGGCTACTCGCACGCCATGCAATAATGCAGATTGATGTTGATTGATGTCTTTAAATGCTTGCTTGAATGCGAGGTCACTGCTTAAAAAACCTGGACGCTTGTGGTGAAATAAAGAATTGATAGCATCTTCGGCATTACTTGAAAATTTAAGTGGGTTATTTTCAGACGTAGTTAGTAGGGTTTTACTCACACGAAATTCATTTTTAATCGCCGCTCTTGCCTGCAACAATTCAATGGTACTTTGCATAACCGTAGGCATTAATGCCAGCCACTGAACTGCAACTTCTTCCGTCAATAAGTCTTGGTTATAACCCTGCTGTTGAAATTCATTTTTAGCGATAACTAATAAATTATCACTAGAAGGAGCGGTGGGTTGATTCACCACGGCTTCTGGATTTTTACGTTTTCTTGGGCGCGTATTAGCAGGTCGTTCCAACATGCTCGCACGCTCAGCAATAGCGGGGCTTGGTATTGCATTAATAGCGGGAGGTAACTCTTCAGAATACAAGCTGTCTTCAATCAAACCAGAAAAGAAATCATCATCATCATCGATATTATTGATATCGCTAAGTGCACTACTAGGCGGCGTAGCATTGATATTTTTGTCGCGGGTATTGGTAGCTTCGGTTTCGACAGAGCTGTTATCTAAGGAGCATTGATTAATCGAGCTAAGTGCAGCTGCAGGAGGTTTTTCTTCCGGCTCAGGAAATGAAAAACTTGTATTGTCCCAGTTTTCTGGAATGCCTTCGATCACCGCATCTGAACTAGGGATGGGAGTTGTACTAGTACTTTTTTCTGAGAAACTCATCGCTTGCTTAAATGCAGGCGTGCGTTCAATGCTATTGGCAAGAGAGGGAGTTGTTTGCTGAACTTCTGAGTTATGGGCAGTGCTTCTATTGGGCGCTAGTAAGTCTAAAGGATCAGAACTATTTCCCCAAAAATCATCCATTTGATTATCCCACTCTGCATGTTCGGCTGCTAGTGACGGGCTGGAGTTCTGAAAGTCTGTATTTGAAGTAAGTTGAACGCTGGCTTGAATTAGATAGTCACCGACTAAAAAAGTTTGGCCTTCTGTAATAATAAGTTCTTGGTTATGACCAATATTTTCATCAGTCAGACCGTTTATTGTTCCATTGGAACTGATGTCTTTTAAATAAAACTGATTATCACGAGTGAATACTTCTGCATGTTTGGAAGAAATGAAACGATCTGGATCGGGTAAAATCCAATCACAACTGGAGTTGCGACCAATAATAGAAACGCCCGTACCAAACGTGATGGTTTTTTCAGAAGGGGTTCCGCAAGACGGATTATTAATAATTTTGAATGTTAACTTCATGAAATCCATTTCATAATAAATCGTGTTTGGTTAGTACCTGTATGTTTAGTACCTGTTTTTAGTACCTATATATTTATGGGTAGTACCTATTCCTTAAAGGATGAATGATAACATCAAAAAAAAGAATTACATTTTATTTTGCAGTTTTTTATTACTTGGTCTACGCAAAAATTAAAAAATGAGAAAATTATCTACATTAAATTTTAAAACTCTGTTATCGTCACCGCCATAAATGTTAGTAATGAAGAATAAATAATCATTACTAATGCTAAAGTATTAGGCCGCTCAAATAAGGGATTTTTGACGTGTCAGAAGATGTTAAAGACGTTATAAAGAAGAACAGTGATCAGGAAGATGGCACTGTTATTCAATCCAACTCAGACCGAAACTCAGGTCTAGATGATGCGACTCAGCTTGCACAAGGTAAGCGCCGTCCTGTAGAAAAAAAATCTGCAAACTTCGAAAATGAAAACTCCGATGATCGTACTCGCATGCGCTCTGTCAGTTTACCGATAGATAATGGCGAAGAAACTCGCATCGATTTTGAACATTCTATATCTCGTACTGATAATACAAGCTCAACGACTGGCGCTTCACTCACTGATGCAATTAATAGAACCAATCAGGAAGTTAAAGGCTTAAAGAGTAAGCATCGAAGTATTCAAATCATTAATCAGCGTTTTCTATTAGCATCCAAGTTGGGTGTTGGTGGTATGGGAACGGTTTATAAAGCCAAAGATCTTCGAAAAGTTGAAGCGCAAGATAATAATCCCTGGGTTGCAGTTAAATTATTAAACGATGCGTTTAAAGATCACCCGTCGGCTTTCATCGCTTTGCAGCGAGAAGCTCAAAAAAGTCAAAAATTAGCACACCCCAATATTGTACGTGTATACGACTTTGACCGTGATGGTGAAACAGTCTTCATGACCATGGAATTATTACGTGGTGAAGATTTAAATCATATTATTAAAAGAAACAAAAAAGGTTTCGCTCAAGAAGACGCTCTTAATATTATTCGTCAGGTCGGTGGTGCACTGGCTGAAGCCCACAAACATAATATTGTTCACTCAGATTTTAAACCAGGCAATATATTTTATACCTCTAGCAAAGTAGCCAAGGTTTTTGATTTTGGTATTGCTCGAGCAGTTGCTGAAATCGGTACAGGTCAAGTTTCAGGCGTTGATACTGATGGCGATAGTCGTGACCATACAATGTTTGATGCATCAACATTGAATGCATTAACACCTGCTTATGCCAGTAAGGAAATGCACAATGGTCAGGATGCTTGTAAAAGTGATGACGTCTATGCGTTAGGTTGTGTGGCGTATGAAGTATTAACGGGTCGACATCCGTATGGCAAGGTTCCAGCAAATAAGATTTCGACAAAGCAAATTAAGCTTCCGGTCGTAGAGGGGCTAAAGCGCGGTCAAGTTAAAGCGCTACAGAAATCTATAGCCATCGACAGAAAAGATCGATACGAAACAGTTGATGAATTTTTAAACGATTTTTTACCAGAAAGAAATAAGATTGGGCGAGCAGCAAAGATAATTTTTCTCGGTTTAGTTATCGCACTGTTAGCTAGTGGTGGGCTTTATTACCAGCAACAACAAGAAATCTTAATAAAAGAGCAGGCGTTACTTAAAGAGCAGCAATTAATTGAAGAGCAAAAGATTGCGGCCCAAAAGGCGATAGAAGTTGAAAATGCTCGGTTAGCAGAAGAAAAGTTGAAAAATCAGAAAATAAATCAGGTTAAGTCGACTCTGGATAGCCAGTTAAGTTACTACTCAGACCGTGCGAATCTTTTGAAGGAAAAATTAGAAGAGCATGCCTTTGTGTCTTCGTCATCCGACAGTCTAGAGTGGCAACTATCTGTAGGTAGAAATATTTCATCCTTAAGTGAAGTGTATAAGCCTACTCATTGGTTTAATGACTTTTACAATAATAATACTGAAGGCTATCTTCAGTCTTTCATTATGGATGCAGAAAATAAATTCAATGTTGGGCAGCGAGATACCAGTAAGTGGCTAGACGGTTACTATCAAAAGGTCTCAAACGTTTACCTTTCACAAGCCAGAGATAAAATCTATATCGAAGACTTTGCGACTGCTCAAAAAATGATTGGTTTAGCGCGTCAGTATGATAATGGTAACGAAGAGATTGATAGCACTCAAAAGCTGTTGACTGAAAAGTGGCAAGAAAAGAAAAAGCAAGATCAATACATCGTTAGACAATCTAGTTTAAGTGCTTATCAAGCGCAAAATTCAGCGGTTACCCGAGATGTTAACTCTTGCTCAGAGCAGTTGACGGTCGTTAATGATTCGTTTACATACAGCATGAAGGGCTTACAGAGAGCATTAACAAAACTAAGCCGTAACTTCCGCTCAATTTCAAGCGAAGTGACAGCTGGTAATGTTGTGCATGTTGAAAACCTAGGCCAATGCATTCGACTGTTTGGTGAGACCGATCCGAGTGCGGGTAAGGTTGTATTAGCAAAGGCAAAAGGCATGTTTCCAAGTTATGCCGCTGTACTTAATGATATAACAATTAGACCGTTTGACTCCTGCTCACCGGCCTTTGCCGAAAAAGGTCGCCGCTACTCGTGTACAGATAGACTTATTAGTGATTTAGCTCAGCGTGGCCCTGAGTTAGTTGTGGTAGAAAGCGAAGCGTTAGGCATATATTCAATTGGGAAATACGAAGTGACTCAAGGCGAAATGGCAAGCTACTGCCAGGCCTCCAATGAATGCGATGTACCAGAAGATAAAAGCTTTCAACTTCCTGCTACTGGCTACACGTTAAGCCAAATAGACGGCTATATAAAATGGCTCAGTCAGGAAACAGAGTTTGATTATCGTTTGCCGACTTATAGTGAATGGCAGCATGCAGCCAAGGCGAAGAATAGTGAACTCGATAATAATAGAAATTGTCAGCTAAATTCACGGGGGTTAATCAAAGGCACTCGCCTATTGCCTGTCGATATTGGTCAAGCTAATGATTGGGGGTTGATTGGCCATGTTGGTAATGCACAAGAGGTCGTATTTGACGGGAGTAAACATCAAGCGGCTGGCGGTTCAATTCTAACGCCAATGGAGAGCTGTAATACATTAGCTTTACAGAATTATAGTCTGGAAGCAAAAGATGTAACGGGCTTCAGGGTTTTAAGAAAAGTAGAATTGACTAAGTAGGATATAACGTGAAAAAACTATATACGTACTGCTTGCTATTACTGGTGAGCATGCAATCAGCTTGGTCAACTGAGGCTGTTTCTAATGAGCTTGCTGATGCCAAAACGGTTACCGAGGTAACTCAATTTGATAATGCGATTCAAATAGGAAGCTTTAAGGGCTGGAGTATCTATCTTGATAATGACGTTGAGACCGATACCTCGGGTTTTGGCTTTTATCAAATCGCACCGATGATCATTAATCAACTTCATGGTGGAGAAGTGCCGATCACGCATTCTGCCAAAGGTTTAATAGCACTTTCAGATTACCTAACCAAGCTGTTTCCAGAAATGGATGTAGAGCGTAAAGGCACGTTGAATGAGTATCAGCTTACAAAAATATTTAATTTGGCATTTGATATAGGTTTAAGTAATAAAGCAGGCATTGAAAAAGATGCTGCAAGCTTAGAATCAATCGATCAAGCAATCATACAATCCCAGGAAGACGTTGAGCGTTTTTATCGAGCCGAGTTAAATTGTAAGGTTAATACACAATGGTTTCGAATTAAGGGACAACCTCAGTTATCGCTAAGTATTGTTGCAGACATTACCGCTGAGAATGCTTCCGGAAACTGCTTCAATAAAGTTGATAGTAAAGTCTCACGTTCCGAAATGCTCTGGGTTAATAAATTAATAATTAATACCCCAGATGATGATCACATTAAAAGCTATAACCCCGAAGCTTATGAGCTACTTGATCGATTATTAAAGGAAAAAACAAATTATAGTTCTGCTGGCGTTAACGGCTTTCCTACTGAGCAGTTGATTATCTTGGCAAGTGACCTTTCTTCGATGTATTACACGACCAATGGTGGTGAGTTGTCGGATCAGGATAATCGCCTATTAATTACAAAGTTAATGGAAGTATATCAGTCTAGAGGACTAACTTTTGATCGCCTCGGAGAAATCGCAGACGCGTTGAAAGTCTTCTATCGTAAACAAGGCTTTATTATGTCGACGGTGTACGTACCCCAGCAGGATTTTTCTAAAGCCAATGGCGTGATTCAACTAACATTACAGAGTGGTGTTTTAGGTAAGGTTAAAGTGAATGCCGATGCAGATGCTGGTTATAGCGAAAGCGATATTCTGAGTGTATTTGATGATTATATTGGTCAAAGCGTCACTACCGATATTTCTGATACTTATTACACTCTTGGCTTATTTCCAGGGCTCTCGGTAAAGTCTGGCTTGTTTGAAGTCGGTGATAAACCTGGGGAAACCAATCTTATTGTAGATGTTGACGAAAAGTGGGGTGCAGCATCAATATCAGCGGATAACTATGGAACGGACTTGACGGGTAAAAATAGACTGTTAGCTTCCGTTGCCTGGGCTAACCCTTTGGGGTACGGAGATAGTCTTTCGCTAGGTTATTTGCATGCATTTAATCCAGAAAAAACCCAGCTTGGATTTGTTAACTATGAATTTCCGTTACTACTGCCAGCAACTCGTTTAAACATCGCTTACGACCAAAACCTATATTCAGCATTGAGAGATGTTGGTGGCGGTATTCCGGTATTGGTAGAAGGTAAAACTGTAAATTATGGCCTGACAGTGATTCAAAATGTACTAGCAAGTAAAGATGCAAATTTGCAATTAACCCTGTCGGCAACTAAAAAATCAGCACTCGTTAACTCAAAATTTATTCTTGCAACGCCCAAGAATAAAGATAAAAGAACTGAATTATCAAATGTCTTCGGCGCAAGCATCGACATGGACTTTTTGATAAAGTCGCTGCGTACTGCCGTATTTTTTAATACATCTGTTTTTTCTGGAAGCGTAAGTGATGCAGAAGAAATTCGTGTAAATGAGAATTTCAAAAAAATAACAGCTTCCTTTAATACCAGTACACTACTTGCGTTCAGCCAATCGTTTAAATCTAGATTATCGTTTTACGCAACGGGCAGTTATAGCGAAGAAGCACTACCCAGTTATGAGCAGTTTAGTATCGGTGGTCCAGACAAAGTTAAAGCGTTTTCATCATCTGTCTTTGTCGGTGACTCTGGGCTCTATGGGCATATAGAGTGGACCACGGATTTGGTTGATTTTTTAAGTGATACGCAAATCGCAGCAGATCATCAATTAAATGCAGGTGCATTTATCGAGAAGGCGGGTGCGCGCTTAAATGGATTTGATCAAAATGTCCCTGTTAATGCAGAAGTAAGCGGTTATGGTGCACTTTTAAGATATAGCTGGCGTCGTAACTTAGTCGTTGATACGAGCTTATCCTTTGTTGATAAACAATTTTCTGAAGATGATTATCAGTTTGTTGACAAGGGTGATAATGGAAAGTGGCTAGTGAGTGTTCGTTACACCTACTGATTAGTCAAACATATCAAATTAATGAAATATGAATAAGAAATAATTATCTCTTATTCAAGGTATAAAGCATGAAGATTAAGGCGTTGTCGCAAAAAACATTATTATCCAGAATTATCATGGCTAATGCTTTATTGGTTTCACCCATTATTTGGGCGGCACCTCAAGGCGGAATTGTGACAAGTGGTACAGGCGATATTAATTCACAAGGTCTTGTTACCAATATTCATCAAAGTAGTAATCAGCTGATTGTTGATTGGAATAGCTTTAATTTAAACGCTAACGAGATTGTGAATTTTTATCAGCCTGACGCTAGCTCCGTAGCGGTTAATAATATTAATCAGTATGACGGGAGTCGTATCAACGGCCAAATTAATGCGAATGGCCAGATTATTTTGATCAACCCAAGAGGGCTTATTTTTGGCTCTGATTCTCAGATTAATACTGCGGGTTTAATTGTTAGTACCTTATCTGTCGCTAAAGAATCATTTTTGAATGGAGAGTATTTCTTTCAAGATCTTGATGATGGGCAGGGCGTTATTATTAATAACGGTACTATTCATGCTTCAAGTGGTGGTATTACGCTTCTAGGTGATTCGGTAATAAACAACGGTATTATTCAAGCGGAATTAGGTTACATAAATTTAGCCGCTGGCAAGCAAGCCTATCTTAGCTTTGATGATCAGGGTTTTTTAAGTGTTAAAATTGATCAAGAAGTTCTAAATAATGAACTCGGCTTAGATCAAGCGATTGAGAATAATGGTGAGTTGAGTGCCGGTGGGCGAGTAGCCATTTCTGCTAAAACGAGTAGTGAGTTGTTTGACCGTGCCATTAATAACACAGGTATTGTTAAAGCAACCGGTTTTAATTTAAACGAGCCAAATAATGAGCCTAGCATTATCGTTACTTCTAATGGTGACATCAATAACAGTGGAACACTTGATGCATCGAGCACTCGCAGTGGTCAAGCGGCTGGGTTAGTTACTTTAGAGGGGAATAAAGTAATTCATTCGGGGGTGATTGATGTTAGTCATCAGCAGGGCGTAGGCGGTAATGTCGATATATTGGGCGATTTAGTTGGTCTAGATAATGCTGCAATCGTCAATGCTAATGGACAACAAGGTGGTGGAGACGTCCAAATTGGAGGTAGCTATCAAGGTAAAGATCAGAATGTTAAAAATTCCAGCTCTACCTTTGTAAGTTCTGAGAGTGGCATTACGGCCAATGCAGGTATTGATGGCGATGGTGGTGATGTCGTTGTTTGGGCTGATGAAAATACCCATTTTTATGGGAGCATTGAGGCGAAGGGGGGTCTTCAAGGTGGCAATGGTGGTCTGGTAGAAGTTTCCGGTAAAGAATATCTTAATTTTGAGGGCTCGGTAGACTTAAGTGCTACAAACGGCCAGTCGGGAGAGTTGTTATTAGATCCCGATACATTAACAGTGATTGCAGATGGCGCCGGTGACGAATCTGATTTTACACATAATAATCTATCGGGAACCGATGGCTTAATTGAATTTCCAGAAGTTGGTTTAACCAATGCCACTATCAAGGCAGAGACCCTCCAAACGCTTTTAAATACTAATAACGTAAAGTTAACAGCGACTGACCTGATCAATGTTAATTCATCCATTATCAATGCAGGCAGTACCAATACACTTGAGCTTTATTCAAATGGCGCTATTAATGTTAATGCATTAATTCAAACCAATGGTGAACTAATTATAGAGGGAGGTGCAAGCAGCACTATTCAGCTGAATAATAATGTTCAAGGTTCATCTGTGTTTTTGTCAGCCAATGAACTAATCGGTAATGGTGCTATTACCGTTTCGGACAGATTAAATATTGAGCAGATTTCTCAAAGCTTGAATTATACAGGCCTGGTTACAGGTAGCGACGCTACTTTAGTGACAAGTTCAGTAAATAATACTTTTGATCTAACGGAAGCCGATAAACAATTCAAAATTTCTAACGCGACGTTCACTGGTTTCAATAATGTCACCTCGGGTGCTAACGCGAGTATTAATGGAACCCTCGCAAGCGAAGATTTTATTATCACGAGTGCAGAAAATTTGTTGGTTAATGGCATAGCGTTCAGTCAAGTCACTCAGGTAGACGCAAAAGTAAGTACTCAAGAGAGTGCTATTGATAGCGTCTCAGGAAGCTCAAATTGGGCATTAGCCGCAGATGGTTTTCAAGCCTCTGGTATCACCTTTAAAAATATCGATGTGGCGAATAGCGGCGAGTCTGGCCTAGTAACAGGTACTGTGCTAACGGATAAGTTTAAAGTTGTTGGTGATAATTCAGTATTAGTGGCTGGCACGACCTTTAACCAAGTTGATGATGTGGTTGCAAATACAGGTGAAAACGACGTTGAGTTTAATGGCGATGAAATGTCCATTCAGGGCATGAATGATATTTCGTTAGCTGGAATAGACTTCAGCAACATTGAAACGATCAATAAATATAATATTAATAACAATAATAGCCAGTCTCTTTTAGGTACCTCCTTGAAAGATGATTTTGTGATTGTCTCTACCAATACCGTATCGGCAAACGGTATTACCTATCATGGCGTAGACAATGTTGATGGAAAGGGCAGTGGCTTTGATAGCATCACCGGGCTGACAGGACAAACGTGGACGATTGAGCGTAGTACTGATCTTGAAAATCTAAATACTGTAATCGGGTATTCCGGTTCAGGAATACTGTTTTCAAATATCGAAAGTGCTGACAGTATCAGTTCTGGAGGCCTTATAGGAACGGATTTCGCGGATCAATTTAAGACAACAGGCAATAGCAATCAGATCAATTTTGAAAATGCATTTATTTTTGATGCCATCCTTACAGTCGATGCAAAGCAAAATACGGCACTCAGTTTAAATACGCTTGATACTTTGGATACGGCAAATTTTGCAGAGGAATCTTTTTCGGTCAATACCAACAATTCTATTTTTGGAAACGGCATAACCTTTAAAAATGTAGAAAAATTAAGTGGTGAATTTTCCGATACATTAACGCTGTTGAATCCCGTTCTTAATTATAAATTGACGTTAGAAAATACAGTATACGGATTTGAGACAACATTGCTGAGCGATAGCAGTGAAGTAATAAACGAAGGCTATTCTGCTAGTGGGATCATTAATGATGTTTCTTTTAGCGGACTATCAAATGATAATGCTGAGACCTACCTGTTAGAAAAAGTCGGTGAAAAATATCAAATAACAGTATTAGTGAACGGTGTTAAGAAAATCACCTCTCAAGAGTTCACAGATCTAGTATTTGTAGATGGTATTGATAATAACGATACCCTTTTGTTTGACACGAGTATTGAACTGGATTCAAACAACATGTTTGATACCGATACTCGTATGTTCAGTACAACACTAACGGGAAGTAGCAACGCAACTCGTTTTTCGAATTTCAAAATTTATGATTTATCTGAAATAGGCAATGATCATAGCCTAGGGTTTACCAATACCATTGCAAGAACCTTTACCGTACTGGAAGGCGTTGAGTATGGTTTTTCTGAGGCCGATACGCAGTTTTTAGGTTTTGATCAAATCAATACAAATGCGTCTGGTAATGTTGAAGGTCAATTAAATACCTTGCAAGGAACTGAGGGCGACGAGCAATTTGAACTTCTGTCATCAAATGGTAATGCAGAAGAACCTAAGCTATTGGTTAATCAGGTGGCATTCTCTGGAATTGGTATCGTCAACGCAGGCACGCGTGAAAATGATGATGATCAAATTATATCGAATACATCGCAGAATTGGCAGTTAGCAGAAAATGGTGCTTTTTCGAGCCAGGGCATTGTCTTTAATAATGTTGAGCGTGCAAGTGCCGTCGATTCGAGTATTCAAGGCAGTATTAACTCAGACATCTTTAAGGTTTATGAGACCACTAATACAGTTGATGCTAATGGTATTGTATTTGAAAATATTAAATACCTTGATGGTGATTCGCATGATCAGGGCCCTTCGAGTGACTCGCTAGTAATTGCTCCGGATCAGCTGTTTATACACAGTAATAATGATATGCAGATAACCGCGTTGGGCGGGGCTGATAGATTAACGCAAGTAGGTGATCCATCTGAGCTCAGCCTTGATTATAAAAATATTGAAATAGTCGATATAAAAACAACGGGCAATGTCAGTTCAACGGCTGGCTTTAAGCAATTGAATATAGATGCTGAAAATTTGACCATAAACACTGCTGATGACGTCACATTTGATCGACTTTCTATTAAAGATGATATGAGTGTTACCTCGCAAGGGAGTTTAAACTTCTTGAGTGATACTGAACTAACCGGCCGCGATGTAAGTTTAGTGGGTGAGGAAATCAGTTTTAGAGGCAGTTTGAAGGTTGCCAGTAATACATTTTTTGTTGATGCAAAGCAGTTGAATGTAGAAGGTGATATTGATGCTGATGTTAACGCCGAACGAAGTGTTGCAATTGATATTGGTCAGGATATTAACGTTTCAATTTTTAAATCGATCGACATCTTTCTGGCCAGTGATAACTCAATTTTCAGAGATGACGAAATCGATAACTCAGACCGATTAAAGCGTTTGTTAGAAGAAACAGAGCTTGAATTATAATTTCAGGCTGTATTGTAAAAATAGAAGATTGAATGTGTAAAAATAAGTAATAAAAAAGTAGTAAAATTAGGCTTAATTTATTGATTTTGAAAGACAAGTATTATTTGAAGATTGATAATGGGCCAACTTTTTTATGATCATATTTCAGTATGTATTTAGCGGGTTATTTGTTGAACAGTTTATAATAATGACCCGAATATAGAATAGTAATGTAAGAGTAGATTTGATGTATGTTTGAAAAGCTAACAAGTGAAATTACATTGGATCAGCCTTGTGGGCCTTTTATTGATGACGATGAAGGTTTAGAAGATGATTTTGTAATGCTCGAAAGTATTGCCCGAGTCAATCAAGATTCTCTCACGTTAGATGGTGATGAAGAAGGCGTTGATTGGCGCGACATGCTAGCGCGATGTGAAGACCTTGCTAAACAAACAAAAGATGTTCGAGTCTATGTTTTTCTTGCACAGGCCGCATTGCAGCTAAAGCGCTTGCAGGGATTGGCGGGTGTTGTACAGCTGATTAGAGTGACTTTATCGGAATATTGGGCTGAAACTCACCCTATATTAGACGATGCAAAAGATGAAACTCCTTGGCGAATTATGACGCTTAACGAGTTATCAGGTGATTCTCTAATAAGTTTACTGACTGCGACCCCTATTGTGGAAGCTAAGCAGGCGGGTAGTTTTACGTTAAGAGATATCCGATTAGCAAAAGGCGAGATTCAGCTGGTTGAAGGATCGCAAGAACTCATACCTGAAACAGGTTTGATAGAAGCTGCTTTTCAAGAGTGTGATCAAGAAGTGTTGCAATCGTCATTGAGTTTAGTAGAGCAGATACAAGATGACATTACTCAGCTTCAAGATCAGCTGGTTAATAGTGAGTGTAGTCATGCACGGTATGACTGGGACAAACTAATTAGCGACCTGAAATACATCTCAGGTGTTTATGCTCAATATGTAACTGTTGAGACTGCTGATGAAGAAATTGAGAATGAATCAGTAGGTGAACCTGGGGCAGCCGATATGGAAGTTATCGTGAAAAGTACAGGCATAAATAATCGCACAGATGTATTAGGGGCTTTAGAAAAAATTTGTGAATACTACGCAAAGTACGAGCCTTCTAGCCCAGTACCGATATTAGTAGAAAGAACCAAAAAATTAGTCACGATGGATTTTATGTCCATCATGAAAGAACTTAGCCCAGATGGGGTGAAGCAAGTTGAGTTAATTGCGGGTGTAGATGCTGATAGTTAGCAGCTGCTAGCGTAGATCAGTTAAGTAAATAGCGGTGTCTTATTATAGACACCGGAATGGAATATAAAAATTAACTATTTCGAGGATAGGAAATGAGCAGTCAAAAATTTATTGGCAGAAACCGAGCGCCACGTGTTCAGATTGAATACGATGTAGAACTTTATGGTGCAGAAAAGAAAGTACAAGTGCCTTTTGTTATGGGTGTATTGTCTGACTTATCTGGCAAAAACAACAGCGAACTACCAGGAATTCATGAACGTGAATTTTCTGACATTAGCGTTGATAATTTTGATGATCGCTTAAAAGCAATGAAACCAAGAGTTGCTTTTAATGTTCCTAACCTCATTAATGACGAAGGCGGTGAACTGCCTATCGACATTACTTTTGACGATATGCATGACTTTTCTCCGGGTCAGATTGCTAAGAAAGTTGCTGGTCTTGATGAGTTATTAGAAGCTCGTACCCAGTTAGCTAACCTAGTGACTTACATGGATGGTAAAGCGGGTGCAGAAGAACTCATTACTAAAATTCTAGGTGACCAAGCGTTGTTGCAATCCTTGGTTGGTAGTAAAGCCCCAGAGACAGAGGAAGTATAACCATGTCTGAAGTCGAAGCTCCTGAGAAGTTACAAGAAGCTACAGAAACAATTGCAGCAGATGATTTTTCTTCATTATTAAAGCAAGAATTTAAACCAAAATCTGAACGTGCTTCTGAAGCCGTAAGCTCTGCCGTGCAGACACTTGCTGAGAATGTATTGTCAAACGTCAATATCGTTCCAGAAGATGCGGTTGCGACAATCAAGCAATTGATCGCCAATATTGACGAAAAGCTAAATGCTCAAGTTAACGCTATTTTACACCATGACGACTTTCAAAAACTGGAAGGTTCATGGAGAGGCTTGCATCACTTAGTTAATAATACTGAGACTGATGAGCAGCTTAAAATTAGTGTTATGAATGCGTCAAAAGACGACCTGCGTAAAAACTTAAAGAAATTTAAGGGAACCGCTTGGGATCAAAGCCCAATGTTTAAACGCATTTATGAAGAAGAATTTGGTCAGCTAGGTGGCGAACCTTATGGTTGTTTGGTGGGTGATTATCACTTTGACCACAGCCCTAAAGACGTGGATATGTTGACGAGTATCTCTAAGATTGCAGCCGCTTCTCATGCGCCATTTATTACCGGTGCAGGCTCAGAAGTTATGGGCATGGATTCTTGGCAAGAACTGTCAAATCCTCGTGATTTAACCAATATTTTCTCGACGCCAGATTATGCGCCATGGCGTTCTCTGCGCGAATCTTCTGATTCTCGCTACCTAGCGCTAACAATGCCACGCTTCTTGGCACGCTTGCCTTATGGTGAAGCGACAGACCCAGTTGATGAGTTTGCTTTTGAAGAGCTAACAGATTCTGGTGATACCGGTAATTACTGCTGGGCAAACTCTGCTTTTGCGATGGCCGTTAACATTAACCGAGCTTTTAAAGAGTATGGCTGGTGTTCTCGTATCCGCGGTGTTGAGTCGGGTGGTTTGGTAGAAGGTCTTCCTTGCCATACATTCCCATCTGATGATGGTGGTGTAGACATGAAGTGTCCTACGGAAGTTGCTATTAGCGACCGTCGTGAGGCTGAATTGTCCACTAATGGTTTTATGCCATTATTGCACAGAAAAAATACTGACATGGCCGCTTTCATTGGCGCTCAGTCATTGCACAAACCTGCAGAATTTGATGATCCAGATGCAACAACAAGTGCTGCATTGGGTGCACGCCTTCCGTACTTGTTCTCCACCTGTCGTTTTGCACATTATTTGAAGTGTATTGTACGTGACAAGGTAGGTACCTTTTCTGACCGTGCTGATATGCAGCGTTGGTTACAAAATTGGGTAATGCAGTATGTTGATGGTAGCCCTGAAACATCAACGGAAGAAACTAAAGCAAGAAAGCCTTTGGCTGAAGCTGAAGTAAGTGTTGCTGAAGTAGAAGGCGCACCTGGATATTATTCCGCTAAGTTTTCTTTGAGACCTCACTACCAGTTAGAAGGTTTAACGGTATCGTTAAGCTTGGTTTCAAAACTGCCTTCGGGCAAATCGTAGTTCTTTACTGCTATATCATCGCCAATTGATATAGCTTCTCTAAACCTTAAAAAAGGAGTTTACCATGGCCTCGGATATGTTTATTAAAATAGGAAGTATTAAAGGTGAGTCTAAGGACAACGTTCATGCAGATGAAATCGATGTTCTTAGCTGGGATTGGGGCATGAGCCAAAGCGGTTCTATGCATGTAGGCGGCGGCGGTGGTGCTGGTCGTGTTAGCGTGCAGGATTTGGTAATTGTTAAAAATGTTGATCGTGCATCAGCAACCTTGATGGCTCATTGTGCTTCTGGTGAACACATTCCAGAAGTGATTCTTACAGTTCGTAAAGCCGGTAAAACTGCTTTGGAATACCTAAGAATTACTTTGCAGCGTGCAATCGTATCTAACGTTACTGTTGGTGGTTCAGGTGATCTATCTGAAACTGTTACTTTAAACTTTGCAGAATACAAAGTTGAGTACACTCCACAGAAAGAAGACGGTAGTGGCGAAGCAGCTGTTGAAACTGGTTTCAACATCGAGAAAAACATTGCTGTTTAATTTTTAATTAAATAGATAATGCGTAAAAGAAAACCCGCCTATGGCGGGTTTTTTCGTTTAAAAGCCTTTAGATTCTAGTCGAACCTTTTGGTCTTCTATTTGGGTCGGAGAACCAGCCCAAGTGGTCCAGCCAAGTTGAGATTGCATACCTAATTGAAATTGAGGTACGTGGTGCGATTTAAGCTCTAACTCAATATCCCAGTCGTATTCATCATTGCTGTATAGGCGAATCATTTCACGTAATTGCTGAAATAGATCGGTATTCGGTAATAGGCGATAAAATTCATCAATGCCCAGTGGGCCAATTTTGACGGTGAATTTATGCTGCGCATCAAAGACACGTTCACCTAAACTGGTATTAACACCTAGCTGATTATTATTTGAAAAAATACCAATGTTAAATTGATCTTCTTCAGACAGCTGTAGCCAGCCACCGGTCAGTTGCTCTATTTCAACAGGAAGCTCTAAAAAGTCGAGAATTAAACTTTTTAAGCCATCAGCAGGGCGAGTCGCTAATGAAAAAAGTCCACTGCGGTACAGGCGGTCCCATTTATTTTTATAAATAGACTGCGCAGATTGCTGTGTGCCTGCATTGGTAAGATCGTTAGTGTGCGCACTGCAATGATTATCTTCCAGTTGCGATAGCCCTGCTAGGGCACCAATAAATAAGTCAAAATCATTATCGTCTGGCCGATCCATCTCTATGCACGGCTGAATGTTCGCTTCTGCACGGTAAAACAAACTGATCATGCGGTGATGAAAAACATCCGCAAATCGCGAGAATGTAGGGTCGCCATACTGATGCTCTCGGCTATAGGCATGTTCTGTTAAATGGTAGGGCATAGCCCCCATTGGGCCAAAAAGACCAAAAGATAAGTTAAATAATTGATCTTTTTTAAGATCAGTATTGGCTGGAATAAAATGACTAAGGGGAGTGTGGGCAAACGCCATTGAAGGCTTTTGGCGTAATATAATATGCTCTTCTTTTGTCTTCCCAGCTTTGCCTATCTTGGGTGAATCAGAATACTTTGCATCGACAAAACGCAATGTATTAAACAAGCTAAAGCCAGTAGGGTCTTTAGTAATTTGATCAAAAAAACTCATAAAATCGGCTGGCCTCCAATCTTAGGTGGCCAGGTATGAATCTTTCCACGCTGAGGCGAAATAAGTGTTAATTGAGTAAAACTGTTAATAGACACGTATTTAGAAAAGAAACTTTCTAAAACAGCACCCAATAAATAAATACCTTGCCCTTCAAATCCACTCTCATCCACTTCTAACTCAATCCCAAGGCCGCGGCAATAGGCGACTTTATCGGAAAACATAAGCTGCCGATTGAGAGGTTTGGAGCGAATATTTTTAATCGCCTCAATTTGTTTCTCAATACTTGGATTTTGCGCGTTGGAATATAAACGAAGCAGCTGTCTTATCTTATCGGCACCCTCATCGTTATCGCACAATGATAGATAGTTAAGAGACAGCTGATTCACAAATTGCCAGCTAATTTCAGACGGTGCCTTTGCTTGTACAGGCGTTGAAGGCCCGGCAATGACTTTAATGCTGTCGACAGGCGCGCCAGACTCAAGCGTAAAATCGGTTTGACCTCGGCCAATGGGCATATGCAGCGGTAAATCACGATTGGTACACAGTAAATCAACGCCTAGCTGCTTTAAATCAAACTGGTAGGGCGCATTATTGCTATCAACAATCGATAAATGAATTTCGCTGCCTAAGTAACTGTTTGATCGTGCCCCTATGCGTTTTTGCTGGCTAGAATATTTTCTCGGCTTTCTAATGGTAGTAAAAAATCCAGAGTCTAAATGATCTTGGTTATGATCTTTGTGACCATAAAAGGGCAAGAAACTTTGCGTAGTTTGAGTGCCACTTTTATAACCATGAACCCCCTCAATCTGATAAATTTCAAAGTCCAGTGGTCTGGTGCGGTCAGGGCTTATGTGATATTGATACTGGCCTTTCTCTAAACGCACGCGCTCGCTATGCTTTGGGAATAGATTAATGGCAGGAGAGCAAAATAGCTTAAATTGATCTTGTGTTGTCAGGGTCGTTAGTTCTGAGTGAGACTTATCGAGCAAAACAGTAATTTCTATATCGCTACCAGAAAAAGTACTCAAAAACTTTTGAAGGGCTGTGAACTTAAAGAAAAGAAAACGCTTAGGAAAAGTGAAATATTCTTGTAATAAACGATACCCCTGAAAAGAACGATTAGGATAGGGCAATAAAGCCTCATCGTCTGAAAATCCAGATTGCTGAATATGTTCTGAACTAAAAAACTGACCAGGCTGCTCGGGTTTGCTTCTATCTTTAATGATAAAACCCAAGCCATTGGCAAATATTTGCTCATAGAGCTTCATTGGTAAATCATCTTCACCAGCGATATGCAGCGTTAGCTCATCAATAGGCAGTTGTGAAAAATCTATACCGGGCTGAGTTGATAGCTGAAAACGAATACCCGCCTTACATTTTTCGGGGCCGTGCCAGCCTGCAGCAGACAGTGCAGAGTTACTAGAAAAATACTTAACACCCGAAAGCTCAATGGGCCATAACGTCGTTTGTTGGGTCGTACGGAACTGGCAAGGCGTTGCTTGTTTGTCGGTACCAATTCTACTCCACATTTGGGTATGCTTATCAATATCAAAACCAGAAAGCAGTGATCCTTCACCGACGATCGGAGAAAATTGTACAATGGCACAAGACGGCGTTTGCGCTTGGTAGTGAGGATAGATGATGTTCATCAGCTGTTGCGTAAGCTCTGGATGCTTCGCATCAATTTTGAGCTGAACACGAGCTGCCATAAAGGCAAAGCCTTCAAGTAGTCTTTCTACATAAGGGTCAGCAACCTCAAGGGTTTCTAAGCCCAGTCGACCTGCAATTTTAGGGTACTGAACGCTGAACTCTTGTGCGGTTTCCCGAATGTGTCTAAGTTCTTTGTTGTAATATTTAAGAAAATTTTCGTTCACGGTATTAGCTCGCCGCCAAATTAGTTTGTTTGAATAACATTGACGCTGCCTGTTTCTAAATCAATCTCAGTTTTAAGCATTAGCATAAGGGGGATTGGGATTGCCCAAATCTGACCTTCAATTTTGAATACTATTGCGTGGTTACTCGATTTTTCAGTATCACGGGTCATGTTCACTTTAAGCGTATCTTTTAGAATGCGTGGTTCAAAGTTAAGAATGGCCTGTCGGATTTGTCGCTCAGCTTGATGGATATCAATGTTGTGCATTGAAAACCCCGTTAGCCCAGAAATACCATAGTTAACAACAGAGCTCGGTACTTCAGAAAAATCGTCAAGCTCGGTATTCCCTTCCATGTGGTGAGTATTGAGCAGATGGCTAATATCGCGAATAACGCACTCTCGCAGCTTAGTGATATTCATAATGCGCTTGTCGCGTGATTCATTACGTTGTTCAGGATTATCATCGATCAAGCGATCTAGTAGCGACGGCTGAAGTTTTTCGCGGGTATTACTGTTTAATGCCACTATCTTTCCCTAAAGGTAATCATTAAAAAGTACCAGTTATATATTTAAAATTAATACAAAAGGCTTATAAAATAATCTTAAAAACAGATGATTTATAAGCTAATAAGATCGTTCAATAATATTTGAAATATAGTATCATTAATAATATTGAAGTAAGTAAAAAATATTTATTATACATATCTTCCAGGGAAGGAATTCAAATGAGCTTTTTTGACAATCGCGAGATAGAAATCATTGCGACTAATTCTATTGGTAGCTTCGATAACGATTTGTTATTGCTAGAGTTTAATAGTGATGAGTCATTAAACGCTCTTTTTCAGCATCGACTTACCACACTTTGTAAAAATAATGAGCTAGACCTGAAGTCTCTGCTGGGCACAACCATTTCTGTAAAGGTGCAGGGGCATCGCTTAATCGGCCCTAAGTACTTCCATGGGCATGTTATGGCAATTAGCCATCGTGGTTGGCAGGGAAAATTCGCAAAATATGAAATTGAATTAGCTCCTTGGCTTGGGTTTTTAGATAAAACAAAAGATTGTCGGATTTTTCAGCACCAAAGTGTGGTTGAGACTTTTACTGAAATATTCGAAGAAAATGGATTTTCTGATTACAAACTTAATCTAAGTGACACCTATGAACCGATAGAATACTGCGTGCAATATCGCGAATCGGACATGAACTTTGTCAATCGACTGTTGGAGCAAGAAGGTATTTATTACCACTTCGAACAGCTAGAAGATAAGCATATTTTGGTGCTTAGTGATTCGCCGAGTGCTCATGAAATAATTGCGGGCTGTCAAGATCTACCTTTTTATCCACCAGGCTCGGTTGTTCGTGACGAAAATTTTATTGAATCGTGGAGTAATAGTGTATCGGTAGGCTCTGGCAGCTATTCATTAAACGCTTTCGACTTTGAAAAACCCAGAGCGGGCTTAGAAACCCGTATATCGATTGCGCAGGATCATGACCATGCCAATATGGAGGTGTATGACTACCAAAATGGTTATACCCTACGAGATGATGGCACGCGTTACGCACAGTTAAGAATGGAACAGCTTCATAGTGCAACGCACTCATTTCAAGGTGTGAGTAATTGTCCTTATTTGCATGCAGGCGGTTTGTTTAATATTACTAAGCACCCTGTGGAGGATAATAACGGTGAGTTTTTATTAACTAAAGTTTATTACTACATTACGACAGGGTCGTACGAAAGTGGCGACCAGCAAAATGTACAAATGGAAGTTGGTTTCTCGTGTATTCCTAGTCAAGTTCAATTTCGACCACCGCTGCATACTCAGCCTCCCACTATCGCTGGCCACCAAACTGCCATAGTCGTAGGCCCTGAAGGTGAAGAAATTTGGACCGATGAATATGGCCGTGTCAAATTACACTTCCATTGGGATCGTTATAGCGAACGAAACGAAAACAGCTCGTGCTGGGTGCGTGTATCACAGCTGTGGGCTGGCGGTAACTGGGGTTCTGTCTTTACCCCACGCATGGGACAAGAGGTTATTGTCGATTTTATTGAAGGCAACCCTGATAAGCCCATGATTGTTGGCCGTGTGTACAATGCCGACAATATGCCTCCATACGCACTGCCTGAAAATCAAAATCAAAGCGGTATCAAAACCAGAAGCACCAAAGGTGGCTCGGTTGAAACATTCAACGAATTGCGTTTTGACGATACCTTAGGTTCTGAAACACTCACCATACACGCTGAAAAAGATCAGAACCTCAGTGTCGAAAATGATGAAAGCCATTTTGTTGGTAACGATCGCACAGACGAAGTCATTAATGATGAAACCATTACCATTGGTCACGACCGTACTGAAAAAGTAGGTAATGACGAAATAGTCGAAGTTGTTAACGATCGCTCACAGACCGTAGGCAATGACGAAAACCTAACTGTTAACAACAACCGCACACACACTATCGCGACTGACGAAACACTGTCGGTAGGGAATAACCGCGTAACGGATGTTGTCACTGACGATACCACTAATATTGGTGCGAATTACACCATGACTGTAGGTGCTGATGAACAACGTGATATTGGCGCTAATCGAACAACCTCTGTAGGCACTGCAGAAACTTTAGATGTAGGCAAAACAATTACCGTGCAAGCAGGGGATGAGATTGTCTTTAAAGCAGGTTCTGCGCAAATTACTTTAAGTAAAAATGGCGACATTTCAATTAAAGGTGCAAACATTACCGTAGAAGGTTCAGGTAATGTGATTATTAAAGGCAGTAAAGTTCAACAAAACTAGCGCGAGTACAAGAAGCAATAGCTAATGTTAGATAATATAAAAATTGCCTATTGCTTCTAAAACCGAACCTGTAGCGCTTGAAGAGAGCGTACTCGAATACTAATATATTGCCCTCATGGAATGAGCAGTGGTTGTTAAAATACTATGGCTGAATTGATTCACGCAAAAAATTTAACTTGGCGACACCTTCATCGGTTAGAAGATCCTTTCTTTGCCCGATCAGATGTTGAAAGTGCTGTAAAAACCTACACGTCACCCGGTATGGCACCCCATCGCAGAATTGCTAACTTCCCGCGCTGGCTTGAGGGTGCCCGTTTACCGGTAAATGATTTAAATCGTGCGGTGCTCAATAGCCTAGACAACGGTGCCAGCTACTACGTGCATCACGACATGGACAAGCCTACGCGACCATTAGTGTATTGGAACCCTTCTGAGGCAAGTAGTAATAGCTATCAGGGAGTTAATGGCAGCTGGGAAGTGCATGCATATGTACCAGCGCCTTTATGCAATAAACTTCGCATTATTTTAAAAGACATCGAGCCGATTAAACCGATGTCGGTTTATAAAATTCCTGAAGAAATCATACAAGACTCAGTCCCCGTCAGTTATATCTCGCTTAATGAGCGCCACATGTTTGCGCTTGAAGTCGAGGGTGAAAACGACACACCGATTCCAGATGATAAAAAAATCACGTTAGTCGGTTTTAATAAAAAACAAAATACACTACCTGTTGAAGAAGACAAAAAGCTCGAACAAGAAGTGTATAGCCAAATCTTTCGTGCAAAGCAGGGCGATCACTTTGAAGTGTTTGTCATTCCAGAACGAATGAAAGTGGTAAAGCAAGACCTTAAAGATAATAGGAACCTACAAAAGTCGGTTCGAGAACAATCGATATCGCCTTTAAAAATAGTTGATAGCTATACTCGTGCCGATAATGTGATGGTGCATGTGGCTAAGTATGTGGTTCCTGAGAATCATGTGTTGGTGATTGAGCAGGAGTTTGGTGCTCATTTATCAGGCCCTCATCATGAAATGTTTGTATTGCAAGATGAAGATAGCGATTGGGTTCAGCGCATTGAGGTGACGAAGGGCTTGTCATCATCGCAAACAGAGTTGAAGAGCGATGGTTGGGTGAGGCTTCAGTTTGAGGATATCCCTAAAAAAGGAACGTTCACTCTGTACTCTGTCGCGATGGATAAACAATCATCGCCAGTGGTTCACTTTAATGCCCAGACAACCGAAGACTTAAAGAAAGAGAAAGTTGTCGATGATCTGCAAACAGCAGCATCAGATGCCGAAGAACTAGAAGATGATGATAATGCTATTGCCATGAATGAATTTGACAGCTGGTTAGATGATTGGGCAGCGGCGATTTAAATATAATGAAGGATAAAATGATCAAATATTCAAAGAATTCTAACTGGCTTGCACATATCGGTACATGTTTGTTATTAGTAGTGCTGTATACACTTTCAGGCTGTACTGACTCTGGGCTAAACGACAGTGGCCTAAAAACTACTGAGCCAAAAGCTGCTATTAATAAAGAACCTGTCCCTGCTGAGTTGGTAAAAGAAACCAGTGAGAAAAAAGTTTATAAGGTGCATTACGAGTTTCAAGAAGAGCAGTGGGACGATCCAGGAATACTAAGCACGACTCGCTTACAGTTTTCTTGGGTCAAACCAGGTGATGATAGTATAAGTGAAAGTTTATGGAGTATGCGCTTAGATGGCTCAGATTTGCGTCAAGTGGCTTCTTATCAATTGCTCGATACCCCAACGGCAGGAACTTTAGATTCTAGCTTCCCCATTGTACGCTCACCGAATAATCGTTACGTAGCCTTTGCAGTAAGAACATGCTTTAGCTGTTCTGAGCGTCGCATTCTGGATTTAGAAACCAAAGAAGTGATAGTGGCCCCAATGGGGGGGAATGAACCAGACTTTCAGTGGATGCCAGATAGTAAGTCCATCGTATTTAATGCCGAAGGATTAATGCATTACAACCTTGAAACCCGAAAAGGCGAGTATATTCGTTCACGTTTTCGTGATGACAATTGGGGCCCTTGGCACTTGATTGATAACGGTAAAAAAATAATCGTGAGCCCTAATAAAAAACGTTATACCTACGATTTCAAGAGTGGTGAATTATTGAAAGAGCAGGAGGATTTCTTTGGCTCCAATATACATGGGACTTACTTAACCTATGATCAGAAATACTGGATAGTCTTAGGGAAAAGTAATGAATTTGATGGTTATGGCTGGTCAAGTTTTGATTCGCCAGGCGAACCTTTTGAGCAGGCTGGCAGAACGCTAGGCACTTGCTATGCCAGCTTGACTTATCGAGCTCCAATATATAAAGGCTTTACTAATGGAGTGAAGGTTGTAATGCCTAAAGGCAAAAAACGAAGTTTGTATCTTTTTGATACAGAAGATTCTGTCGAAGTTGGTAATCTCACTCTGTATAACGTACAAGCAGAAGATCTTGAGCGAAGTTATTAGTATTTCAATTTTAAACTCACTATTTGTTACAAAAAAATAAAGGGCATTTCAGCTCAGGCCCAGCAAAAAGGAACATGGAAGTATGTCCGTTGAAATCCCACACTTGTATTTGGTAAGCGCGCAGTTAAATGCTGATGGTAGCATACAGAAAGGCAGCGCGCGGCCTATTGGTAATACCTTTATAACCCTAGAAAACCAGCATACGGTGATTATTCCTGAAGGTCAGGATTTAGAGGCAATTGCAAAGACTGAAATTAAAAAACAACGTCAGCTGTATTTGACCGATGCGCATGGAAGTATTAGTAACTTCGTTAGTGGTAAAAACAGTGAGAATATAAGTCAAGCGGAAGAACAGGCTTTTTCAATCAGTACCAATGCTGAACTGTTAGAAAAAGCTGACTTATATATGCCGCCTGCTCACTTAGTCCAGTATAGCTTTGCCGCTAATGGTTACGAGAACTGGCTGTCTGAGTTTCATAAGCAGTTAGATACTATTATTAAGGCAAGTAAGGCAATTCAGCCAACTCTAGAACTAGATACTCTTCAAGTCGATGTCGATTCAGATTTTGAAGATCCTGAATCATCGAGCTCGGTAGATTATAAAAAGTGGTGTAAAAAAAATGCAGGGCTTAAAGTCCGGGCATTGTGCTTACCACGGGTGCGAGCATTTATGCTTCGTTTCTCTGATAGTCGCTACCTAAATGCTGAAATTAAAGTAACCAATCGTCTGGGGCAACCTGTTTTTTATGCGGATATGAGTAAGAAGGATATCATATCTTCCGTTAAAGCTATTAAGGATGACGGAGACAGTAAGGCCCATGGTTATGGCGCTATTTTTTTTGATGTTGATAATCATTTTGATTTAAATGCAGACTCGAGTGAGCATATATACCAGTTCACGATAGCCCCTGATAAAGATAAATTGGAAGTAAAGTCTGCTGATAACTCTTACAAGTTAGTCGAACGCCTACGTTTCCCTATTAAAAATAACGCTGGAGATTTTGATGTTATTAACGGCGATGCTTTTTCATTAGAAGAATCCTTAGTTCGTCAATTTCCTCTGCGCTTTCCAAATATCATAAAAAACATTAGCGATCAGCAAAATAACCCAGAGCCCATTAAAGGCACCGAGTCTTTATTGCACGCCATTACGAGCAATCAGGATAAGTTAAAAATTATTGGCGAGGCCTATACTGCAGATTCAACAGCAAGTTTGTTACGAGTGCTCGGCTTAGGTTTTTACAACAGTATTAAAGTAGATAACGAGAACGCACTACTACTGCGTGGCAGTATTAATCTTGCTTTTAATGTTTATGACTTAGGCAAAGAAACGATTAAGGCTAAGAACAACGTCATTCAGCACTATACCAACGAAGGGTCTGGAGTTGCTCGACGTATCGCAAGAAATAACGCGTTGAGTATCATTACTGATGGAGTAGAGCCTTCTAATATATGGTTGAGTGCCGTCGCGGATGATGTTGAAGACGTTATTGATGATCTACATGAGCTCCCATTGCCGACAAAGTTGCAGGAAGTGTTTAAAGCAAGTCAGACTATTACTGATAAACTCGGTAAAGGCATGGATGTGTATTCTGCCTTCAATGATGTTCAGGGTGTGTCTGTTGCTTATGACAAGATAGAGTCATCGATAGGGGATACCAATAAGGTATTTACTGATTACGCCTATAAAGTTCACTTTAATGATATGGAATCAAAGGATACCAATAAGCTTACGCGTCAAGAGCTTGAAGATGATAAGAATAAGTTGGTTTCGTTTCAAAAAGAACACCAGGAAACATCGCAAGTTTCACAAGTCGGTGATGTAACCTTTATTAATGTCACCTTTGCTTTTGACCGAGCAGGTTTTGCAAAAGATGATAGTTTTGATGGTCTAGTTAGTTTCTTGAAGTCTATAAGACTGCCTTTTGATTTAAGACTGGCTGGCCATACGTGCAATATAGGGACAACGGCTTATAACCTTGAGCTATCTAGACGACGTGCGCTTTCTGTTCAAAAAATATTATTAGATGCAGGTATTGGTGAGTCGGCAACGGTTAATATTTCAATTGAAGCGTTTGGTGAGTCTAAGCCCGTTGTTGATAATGAAGTTGGCGAGGAAAATAGAAAGAAAAATAGACGGGTAGATGCGGTTATTGCTCTTAAGAAAGTTGGGCGATTTAAACCTTCCCGGGAAGGGATGGAGTCGATTGAGAAATATCGAGCGCTCTCAAGTATCCATACCGCAGAAATGGGCGATAGCATGTCCAAAGCTGTGGTCTCAACACTGGATCTAATTGCAGGCATTCCACCGACAAACTTTGCACATTTAGCCTTTTCGCTACTGTGGTCAGCAGCAGGGGTTCTTTCAGACGGCGCTAATTTATTGAATGATGCTGTTTTTGGTAAAGCCTTTTTAAAGGCGACCACTGACTTTAACCAACATGATCGGCTTTCAGCAGCCAATCAAGCATTACTGTTGGAAGGTACTGAAATAAATAAAAATATTAATGCGGGTTATTACCTTGAGACTCAGGTGCGTTTACGTGCAGAGGCCTTGAACGGTTTAATGCAGCTATTAATGCGTTGTTCTATTGAAACAGATGATATTACAAGTCGTTTAAAGTTTGATATTGATAATGTTAAAGATACACGTACCTCGTTTAGTTATGCTGATAACCTAAAGTTTTATCGAGTAAATGAATATGTGCAAACGTATATTCTTTCTGATGGTTGGAAGCTTTTCTCTGGCGCACTTCATCCTGTTGCTTTAGATGATTACTGGTTGTATTTGATTAAAACCAGTGACCTAGAAGCGAAAGTAAAATCAACAAAAAATGAACGTTGGCAGGATGATGAATTAGTTCGTGTTGAAAAATATGCTGAAAATCTGTTTTCATTCGGAGATTTAGTTAAAGACAATATTATAGATTCAGCAGGCGATTTAATGCTGGCCAAAAGGTTTGTCACGAACAATGTACTAACTCTATTTCACAAAGAACGTGATTACTTAACGACCGCACGTTTTCAAGAGTTTTTCCCAATTCATTATACTCAGAGTGATAGCCTTGAAGAATTATTCATAGCCGCAAAACCAGACTTTTCGGATTTAGATGAAGATATTTATTTAGGTATGATGCATTCGGTGAAAGAAGCGGGCGATGCATCTTCGGCTTGGACACCAATGTCAACCTGGCTTGGAAAATCTAGTGGCAGCAAGCGGGCTTGGATCTCACCTTTAGATGAAATTAGGGTTTGTATTTTATTGGATCCAGAAAGCGATATTATTAGCGAGTATATTAAAGACGGCACGATTTCTTACCTTCCTTATAAGGTTTTCCCAACCCGAGTCGATGGTTTGGATATGTCGGCACCAGCTAATGATGGTTTTATTGGCAAGCTAAAGTACGATGATTTAACATCTGATGAAAAGAAGCTATTAGGCGATCATGATAAGGAAGATGTTAAAGATAAATTATATGGGGCTATTGTTTATCCATACTTTAATCTTGGTAAGAAAAAGATCCATGGTACTAAGCCGCTAGCGGGAAGTGTTAGTGCTTGGTTGAATGTCACTTCAGAGCATACTTTAGGCGGCATTTATAATTTAGATCAGCGCTGGGATATGCGCTATAAATACGCAGTCATGCTGGGGTATAACACAGAAACGCTGAAAAATATTTGCTATAAGAAAGAAGTCACTACAGGACTAATGAAAGGGATGACCTATTATCCTTACGAATTTCCTTACGCCATTAGTGATAGTGACGAGTCGCCTTACAAGGGGGAAGCGACACTATTAGATAGGCAATTCTTACAAGTTGGCCTCGGTGAGGAAGAGCTAATGCCTCCATTATTTGTCAGCCCTAAAGTTTTTGGTGTTCTGAACAGCGATATAAAGACAGGAAAGTATCATTATCCTGATAAGCATTGGTATAAAGAATCAAATATACCTTCGAATATAGAGCTAAATAAAGGTCTATATTCAAATTTATACTTACCAGAATACGACTGGAAAAACGCAGTTGAAGTTGTAGTGCTTGTTGTTTGTGATTCTTTAGATGAACAAGCATACGATAAGCGGTTAATGAAGACAGACTCTATACCTGCACAGGTTCAATTGTTACGAGAGGGGCTTAATCGTGGGGAGAGGATTGGTGCATACCCTGAATCAGAGGTCCCTAATACCTCTGCCATATTATTTAGTGGTCCAAAATATGAAACATCGCTACAGCCATTAGGTAATATTGTGAAAAGCAGGGTAGATGGGCTTGAATTTGAATGGTCTAAGGAAGTTGCTGGTGATGACTTTTCTCAATTAGAAGACTATTTTTTAGAATCAAGTACCCTGGAAATGTTGTCGGGTTTAAAACCAACCATACCAGACGGTGAAGATCATTCTGGTGATAGTGCTGGAACAATGGGAGAAACTGTTGTGAAAGCGCTATCTTCTACAGTAGACGCTGGTTTGGATAAGGCTGCTGACTTATGGGATAGTTTCACTGGTAATGCCATAAGTAAGCCTGTCTATGCAGCCCGAATTATTTTAGATTATCAAAATTTAATGGGTTCAATGTGCAATGGCATCAAACCTTTTGCAATTAATCCATTTATTAAAAATAACAATAGTGAGGGCAATAAATTTTGGAATCTACGCTTTCGTGTAACTTCCGCTGGAAATTCAGGCGTTGATAATATCGTTGCGAAGGGTACTTATAAATTACCTTACCCTGATGGCTTAGCTAATAAGGAAAGTCATTGGTACAAAAGCGAAGAAAAAGACTTCTTAAATGCTAAAAATATCATTGCTAATAACAAAAAGTTTGCAGATGAAGATAAAGGAAAGGATGTGTTTGGACGACGACCAGCACATGCTATTACTCCTTTAATGCTGTGGGCAATGAATGACAATGGTGTGAAAAGTGAATTGTCGGATAAACAAAAGGACAGTATTGAAAATTGGTTGCTAAAGCAGGGGGATCGTAAGGTTCTTAGTATGACTGAGCATGAGAGTATGTGATAACAATAGTGGGATTTTTGAGTTATCACACTCATCTGGATGTCTTATTGAATCGCCTGCAGGGTCGTCCCCCTGAAGGTTGTTGCAATGTATTTAATGAATTTATCCCTATGATTTACAAATATTATTAATGCCTATTTTTTTGAACGGTGAAACAGTTGTATAACTGTCATAAATGAAAAAAGTGCTATTCGGGTTATTTATTATATTGTTGGTGATTATTGCTATTGAAAGCAAAATCAATAGCGGGGAAAGTAAATCAACGAGGTATGTGAATAACGCGTGTAAAATGCTAAAAGAAAATCCTGATTGGTATTTGTCATTAAAGGCTTCAGAAGATAAGTGGAAAACGCCGATTCATATACAGTTAGGGATGATTAGGCAGGAATCAGCATTTAAGCACAATGCGAAACCAAAGCGTGCCAATAGATGGCATGAGTTTGGTGATAACTTTTCTTCAACGGCCAAGGGATATTCACAAGCATTAAATGGAACATGGGATCATTATTTGAAGAGTACCCGTGGCGCTTTAAAAAGTCGGTCTTCTTTTAAAGACGCAACGGATTTTATTGGCTGGTACAATTCAAAGTCAAAAAATAACAACAATATAAGCCTTGATAATCCTAAACAGCTGTATTTGGCTTATCACGAAGGTTGGAATGGGTATCGATTAAAAACCTATGAAAAGAAGAGGTTTTTAACTCAATCAACAAAGAATGTTGTTTATTGGTCAGAAAAATATAAGGCCCAACTAAGTCGTTGTGAGTTAACTGGTGAAGCGGATATTTATTTTAAATTGTCTGTTTATACCGATTATTTTGTTACTTTTTTGGGCTATGTGTTAATTATTTTTGGCTACTTGTTGGATGCTGTTATCTTTTTAGTGAAAGTGATTCTCTTTGTTATTAGTGGGATATACAGTTTTTTCTAGAATTACAAATCAGGTTTTAGAGGTAGGTTGGCCTTCAGGCTAACATCCGTAGTGCAAATGTCTTTTATTCTCTTATCGCGCTTGTCGCTCTGTCGCCCTAAAGGACGACCCACATTGGATATTTCAATATTCATGATGACCAATATTCATTGAAAGATGAAAATATATCATTTTATCAATTAACTCTGTTTATCTATTATTGCGTGGGAAAATCACTGAGGCGTTAGTTGCCTCGTCAATTAATTGAAAGATCTTTTTTGTGATCACATATAGAAGTAGTCGTTAATGGATATTCTTGAATTTATAACTAATAACATTTCAACTGTGCTGGCATTAATTGCCACGGGCATATTTGCCGGTATTTTAGCAGGCTTGCTGGGTGTGGGTGGTGGCATTGTGATTGTGCCGGTACTGTTCTTTTTGTTTCAGGGTTTTGGGGTATCGCCAGAATCTGCCATGGTGATTGCAACCGCTACGTCTTTGGCCACCATAGTACCCACTTCTATTAGTTCTATTCGTTCTCATAGCCAAAAAGGTAATGTGGATTTTGATCTGCTTAAACGTTGGGCTGTATTTATTCTTATGGGTGTCTTGTTAGGCAGTTGGTTAGTGACTCGTATTGACGGCAGTATGCTAACGGTTTTGTTTGGGGTGATTGCGGTTTTATCGGCGCTTAATATGCTGTTTAGAACTGGGAAGTCGACCTTGTATCAAAAGCTACCGGGTCGTGTCGGGCAGGGGGTTATGGGCACGTCGGTTGGTTTTTTTAGTTCTATGGTGGGTATTGGTGGCGGTACGATTTCTGTGCCATTGCTTACGTTGTATAACTATCCGGCGCATAAGGCTGTGGGCACTGCTGCGGCGATTGGTTTGATTATTTCTTTGCCAGGTGCGCTGACTATGTTGTTATTGGGCACGACACCCATTGATGCGCCTGTAGGGACTTTTGGTTTTGTTAACGTATTTGGTTTTATTTGTATTGTTCCGCTAACGGTTTTGTTCGCACCGGTGGGAGCGTCGTTAGCTGCGAAGTTGGATGCGGGTAAGTTGAAGAAGATCTTTGCGGTGGTTTTATTAATTACGGGCTTAAGGATGTTAGGGCAAGTATTTTTATAAGCATTTGTCGGGCTGAACCCCGACCCACATTGTATCGGTTAGCGATGAAATGTGGGTCGTCCTTCAGGGCGACAATCTTAGGTTGCAATATTAGGGCTGCAAATTAGTGCTGCAATATTAGAGCGGCTTTAGTAGAGGAGCGTTAGAAAGAAGAGGCTGTTTGAACGGTATGAAGTTCTTTACGGATAATCTCAGCGCCTGCACTCAACGCGGCTAACTTTCCGTTTGCTACCTTCTTTGCCAATGGCGCCATGCCACAGTTAGTGCAAGGGTATAGTTTATCTGCATCAACATACTTCAACGCTTCACGCAGTGTATTGGCGACTTCTTCGGGGGTCTCAATCGTATTGGTTGCTACATCAATCGCGCCGACCATTACTTTCTTACCCCGAATAAGCTCAAGCAATTCCATGGGAACGCGAGAGTTATGGCATTCTAACGAGATAATGTCGATGTTCGATTGCTGCAATTTCGGGAAGGCTTTTTCATACTGGCGCCACTGCGATCCTAAGGTTTTTTTCCAATCGGTATTGGCTTTAATGCCGTAGCCATAACAAATGTGTACCGCGGTTTCGCACTTAAGCCCTTCAATTGCTCGTTCTAAGCAGGCAATGCCCCATTCATTCACATCATCAAAAAATACATTAAAAGCAGGCTCATCGAATTGAATGATATCAACACCTGCAGCTTCTAATTCTTTAGCTTCTTGATTGAGGATTTTGGCAAATTCCCACGCCAGTTTTTCGCGGCTTTTATAATGATCATCGTACAGGGTATCAATCATGGTCATAGGCCCAGGCAAAGCCCATTTTATGGGCTGGTCTGTTTGCTGGCGTAAAAACTTTGCGTCTTCCACAAATACCGATTTTTGGCGGCTAACAGGGCCAACAACGGTGGGTACATTGGCGTCATAACGATCACGAATTTTAACGGTTTTTCGATTTTCAAAATCCACACCGTTAAGATGTTCAATAAAGGTCGTGACAAAGTGTTGTCGGGTTTGTTCTCCATCGCTCACTATATCGATGCCCGCTTGTTGCTGATCTAACAAAGACAAACGCAACGCATCCTGCTTGCCCGTAATCAATTCGTCGCCCTCTAACTTCCACGGTGACCAAAGGGTTTCTGGGTGTGCAAGCCAAGAGGGCTTTGGCAAGCTGCCGGCGGTTGATGTGGGTAATAATCTATTTTGTGTAAGAGTATTTTTAGTAAAAGTATTCATAATAATTAATGCCGCCTTTCTAAATATGTTTTAAGAGAACTAAGTTAAATTACTATCTAAACGTAGCTTGCAGTAAATTGATCAAGCACCGTCTGGTAAGGCTTAATTAAAGTCTCTTCGGTAAATTTTCCTTGTTCACTTGCCAACTGGCTGCGCTCTTCACGGTCATAAACTATCTGAGTTAATGAGTGATCTAGATTTTTTAAATCGGGACGATAAGATTTTCCCGCAGTCGCATTGGCATTATAAATTTCAGGACGATAGATCTTTTGAAAGGTCTCCATCGTACAAATAGTGCTTATCAACTCCAGATTGCTGTAATCGTTCAGCAAGTCGCCAAAGAAATAAAAAGCCAAAGGCGCAACACTGTTTGGTGGCATAAAGTAACGAACCTGCAAGCCCATCTTCTTGAAGTATTGTTCGGTCAACGATGATCCATCTGGCTGGTATTCAATGCCTAAAATTGGATGATGATTATCCGTTTGTTGATAGGTCTTGTTATCAGAAACACTGAGGCATATTACCGGTGGTTTTTTAAAGTTTTGTTTGTACGTATTGGAAGTCACAAAATGTTTAAAAAGCTTGCCGTGCAGTTCACCAAAGTCATTTGGTATGCTGAATTTAGGCTGGTTTTTGTTATGTTCTTGCAGTCGAATACTAAAATCATAATCGCGCACATAGGAAGAGAAGTTATTGCCTACAATGCCTTCAATGCGTTTGTCAGTTTTATGATCAACAATGTGGGTTTTTAATATCTCAATGGTTGGAAAAGAATCACGACTGCCTTGAATGTTCATTTCAACCGAAATGATTTCAAGTTCGACAGAGTACCGATTGCCTTGGCTATTATCCCAATTCGCTAGTGCGTTAAAACGGTTGTTAATCATGGTTAAGGCGTTGCGCAAGTTTGCTTGGCGGTAGCGGCCTCTGGCCAAGTTAGCAAAGTTGGTGGTTAGGCGCGTACCATCAGAAGGTTGGTAGCTCTCATCAAAAGCCGTGCTTTTGAGCTTAAAAGTCAATTCGTTGTTCATGGTTAACTCATATTTATGTGTTTAATAAATTATGAGTCTATTTATACGGGGTTTTCTGTATGAAGAAAATTGACTTTATTTCACTTTTTCATGAGAGATATTCATGTTTTATTCTTCTGAAGTAAGGCCTCGCAGCTAAGCCATAGCATTGCTGCCTATTACGATAAATGTTCAATATCATTATACGATGCTGTAAACTGCACCGCCCAATATTAACTGTCCAAATCGTCAGGAATTTAAAGGCCTGATAAGGCTTTAACGAAAGGTAACCAGATCCCCTATGAATAAAGTGTTTATCAGTGCTCAGCAGCTTTTAGAAGATTCTTTTAAATTGGCCGTTCAAGTTTATGAGAGTGGCTTTCGCCCAGACTATATCGTTGGTGTATGGCGTGGTGGTGCTCCAGTAGGGATTGCAGTGCAAGAGTTATTGCATGTATTAGGGACGGAGGCTGATCATATTGCGATTCGTACTTCTAGTTATACGGGGATTGGTGAGCGTGATAAGAATGTGCGTGTTCATGGTTTAACGTATCTTATTAAGCGTCTTGAGAGTGAAGATAGTCTGTTAATTGTGGACGATGTTCATGATAGTGGCCTGAGTATTGAGCAGACCATTTTGGATTTAAAGAAGGCCTGTAAGAAAAATACTCCTGAAATCCGCGTCGCGACGCCTTATTTTAAGCCTGATAATAACAAAACAGATCGCACTCCTGATTACTATATTCATGAAACTCATGATTGGTTAGTGTTTCCGCATGAAATTGATGGTTTAAGTGCAGAAGAAATCCGTGAGCATCGACCTGAACTTGCGGGTATTGCAGATAAAATCGTTCAGCTTAAGTCCTAAATTTTTACTCTATCAGAAGGTGGCCATTAATCGCTAATCGCCATTAAAATACACTGCAATAACCACTGCCACAGTGTCTTTAAGACCTGTGGTAGCTGTATTGTTCAGCGTACCTTATATTTTTCTTTAACGGTTTTAATCCAATCCTTTTGCTCTGATGAATCCTGTGCATTAGTTTGATAATGTATGGCAATATTGATATTGAGATATGCGCCGGTATAGCGATCATTAGGGTATTGGTATATAGGAAAGTAATCGATATTTTCTACACCAATGATAAAGCTATCAGCGTTCGATGCGCTGCTCGCTATTAACCGCTTTTAGAAACTTTTCTATCAGTTCGGCAATTCTTTCATCAAAATCTTCTTCTATTTCATCTAAATCTTTCTCGAACAGTATTAGAAATTTTTCAGCTTGTTCTAGACTGATTTTTTTCCCTGCGATGGCGTATTGCATTTCTGGCTGTAATTTGTCATTTCTAGGTACAATATCCCAACTGATGACATCAGATTCTACCGGTTCAAACTCCTTCTGAGCTACTCGACAGAACATGGTAATGTGATCGCTTCCTTGAGGGCCTAAGCAACCTGGTTCAACTCGATAGGTAATCGTGAGCTTTTTATCTGCTGCTAATGGTAATTCACTATTCATTCAAATAGCCTCTGCTTTGAGAATATGCTGTTAAGTCATTTTATGTCAGTTCTTATTTAAAGATTAGCGGGTAAGGGGATTCTTTCAAACTCGGTGGCAGGTAAGTTCTCATGACCTAGGCAGCAGTATTCACTTGAAATAAGACATTGCTGTAATTTCTAAGCCTTGCTCTCGCATCCCTAAAGCGCAAAGTGTACAATCCGCGACCTCATTTCCTGTGGCTTACCGAGGCCAAGATGACAGCCTCACAAGGGCCCGCTAATCTTAATCAGGATACCGGATAGGCCGCGACACAATCGCGCTTCTGGTTTATTTCACGTCTATTATCACGAGTAAGTATTATGACGACTAAATCCCCTTGGGCACTGTTGCCCATGTTCTCTTTTATGGCTTTGTTTATTGGTAGTGGATTGTATTACCAAGCAGAGGGTATTGAGTTTGCGTTTTACAAAATATCAGCCCCTGTGGCGATCTTACCGGCCATTATCTTAGCGTTGTTATTAGCGAAGGGGACGATTAACCAGCGAGTCGACCAGTTTATTCAGGGCTGTTCGAATCCGACGATTGTCACCATGCTGCTTATTTTCTTATTGGCTGGTGGTTTTGCCAGTGTCGCAAAAGCCATTGGTGGCGTGGATGCCGTGGTGAATTTGAGTCTGAGTGCGATTCCGCCGTCGTTCGTTTTACCAGGTCTATTTATTATGACGGCTTTTATGGCGACTGCGATGGGAACCTCTATGGGCTCTATTGCGGCGGTTGCGCCTATTGCCGTTGGGGTTGCAGAAGCCTCTGATTTGTCGTTGGTACTCGCGGTTGGTACGGTTATGGGTGGGGCGATGTTTGGCGATAACCTTTCTATTATCTCTGATACCACCATTGCCGCCACGCGTACGCAGGGTTGTAACATGCGGGATAAATTTCGCCTCAATTTTAAAATAGCCATTCCAGCGGCTTTGCTTACAATCGTATGGTTATACATTCAAGGAGACGCCGCGCAGGTCGCGGTTAATCCGCAAGCATCGGCGACTAAAATGCTGCCGTATCTGTTGGTATTAGGCTTAGCGATTGCGGGTATGAATGTGATTGCGGTGTTATTAACCGGTATTGTCGTCGCGGGATTGATTGGCTTATGGCAGGTTCCTGATTATTCGATTACGGTACTGTCGAGTGATATTTATACAGGCTACAGCAATATGCAGGAGATTTTAATTCTCTCGCTCTTTATTGGTGGGCTAGGGGCCATGATGAAACTAGGAGGCGGTTTAGATTGGTTAGCTGCCCAGCTCGATCGCTTGACCCGTGAACAGGCCGAGCCTAAAGCTCATCGACGTATGGGGGAGTTAAGCATTGCCGCTGGAGTTGCCTTAGTGAATGTTTGTACGGCTAATAATACAGTCGCCATTTTAATCTCGGGAAGCTTGGCGAAAGACATCGCAGGGCGCTACGGCGTCGACCCTAAGCGCAGTGCGAGTATTATGGACATTAGTGCGTGTGTCATTCAGGGAATTCTTCCCTATGGTGCTCAGATGTTGCTTGCAGCGTCGCTATCGGGCTTATCACCATTAGATTTAGTGACCGCGGTTGTGTATTGCTGGTGTTTAGGGTTGGTGATGATGGGGTCTATTATTTGGGGGCGACCTAGCGGCAAGATTGAACTGGCTCGTCGTTAATATTCTTCAAATGTGAATACTGACTGCCTTTATACTCCCATACTTATATTCCTATATAGCCATAAGCTATATGGGAATGCTTTCATATTCTTTGATAACTTAGTACTTTTTGCTGATAATTGCGCCAAATTAAGTATTAAGGCTCATTATGAATATTCGCACTTTATCAATCTCTATCGCTTTGACTGCGACGATGGCTACCACCATGAACGCTCACGCGACGAATGGCTATTTTCGTTTGGGTTATGGGGCGAATAGTATCGCCATGGGCGGAACAGGCACGGCATTAGCACAAGATGGTTTAGCCGGTGCGGTTAACCCTGCAACGATATTTTCAATTGATCAAACCTATACCTTAGCGTTAAGTGCGTTTAACCCTCAACGTGGGTTTGATGTGACGGGGGCAGGGCCTGCTGATGCTACGTCTGCAAACGACTTCCCTCTGACTAAGGGTAAGGTAGAATCTGATAGCGAGTATTTTCTAATTCCGTCTTTGGGCTACAAAAGAACGCTCAATAAAGAGTGGGCTATGAGTGTCAGCTTGTATGGCAATGGCGGCATGAATACCGATTATAGTGAGTCGGTTTTTTATGCGGGTAAAACGGGCGTTGACCTGACTCAAATGTTCATTAATACCGCCTTTGCTTTTAAGGCTTCAGACACTACTCAGTTGGGATTTTCGCCGATCATTGCTGTGCAGACCTTTGAAGCTAAAGGTATTGGCAGTTTTGCGCAAAACTCAAAAGATGCCGATAAGCTGAGTAACGAAGGCCGTGATACGGTTTTTGGTTATGGCGCTCGTATCGGTATCGCGCACCAAATTAATGCTAATGTGCATTTAGGTGCCAGTTACCAGACGCGTATTGATTTTGAGCGTTTCAAAAAATATCAGGGTTTGTTTGCCGAAAACGGCGATATGGATATTCCGTCGACCTATAACCTAGGAATCGCTTTTGATAATAGTAATTTCACTCTCGCGTTAGATTATCAAGTCATTAACTATTCTGAAGTCGCTGCGGTTGCTAACCCATTAATGCCCAATCTAATGTCGACCAAGCTGGGTGATAATAAAGGCGCGGGCTTTGGTTGGAATGATATGGACGTTATTAAGTTAGGCGGTGCGCTTAAAAGACAAAATGGCGATGTGATTCGTGCAGGAATTAGCTATGGCGAGCAACCAATTGATAGCAGTGAAGTATTATTTAATATTTTAGCGCCAGGTGTTCAAGAGTGGCACTATACGGCGGGTTATGAATTTGGAGAAATAGAATCTCGTTATAGCATTGCCTTGTCTTATTCGCCCTTAAAGTCGGTTAAGGGCAAAAACCCATTGTATGGCAGTAAAGAGCAGTTTATTGAGATTGAAATGGAACAGTATGAGTTAACCTTCTCTGCGGCATTTTAAGTTAATTTTTTTAACTAGGGTGTTAAATAGGGTGTTTAAAAAGTAACGCGGTTAATAATGTATTAGCTGCGTTACTCCTTACACTTTGTTTATTAATAGGGGTGGAAAAATTATCTTGAGCACGCTATTGTCATAAAAAGACAGTGTGTAACGCTGCGATATAACACTGCGATATAACACTGCGATAAAACAATAAAGTAGTCCGTTTTTTCTTGAAAACTGACTCGATAATAATTTCTCATCAAGGAACCTCTATGAACCGAAACCGCCACGGCAATATGAATCTATCATGGCATAAAGAAATTTTGGTTGCTGAAATTGAAGGGGCATTTAACGAGGAAGGCCTTGAATATTGGTTTCCTAAAGTTAAACAGCTTATAGAAAACAGAAAAATAGACACTTGGTATCGACTCGAAATTTGGGATGAAGAAGTGTTAGGGTCTCCGGAAACCATAGAGCATGCTAAAGCCATGTATGAATGGTATGAAGAAAATGGATGTCTAGCGATTGCGGTTGTCGTTTGTAATCGTATTCAAGAACAAATAATAACAGCCATGTTTCAGAGCCAAGCCAAGATCTTTAGGAATAAAGACGAGGCGATTCAGTGGCTCGAAAACAAATTAGATTAAACAGGATTTTTAACCTGGGGATTTATTTTTTACTTCCCCAGATGCTCGAAACCGCACGTTCATTGCCTAACAACCCCACCACTAAAATCACAAAGCTAACCAGACCAAATGTGACTACAGGAATGTAATATGCGGCAGAATCGGCTTCAGCTGCCATCGCGGCGACGGCGGTGGATAATATGCCAAACAAGATCCCCATCACGATTAAGCTGACTCGATGAGATTTTTTGTAGATATATTCTCCTGTGCCAGATTCAAAGTTTTCTAAAATAGGGGCAAAGGCTTTGCGAAGTAATTCTTTCATTGGATTCACTTTTGTTAAATTAACGATTAGGCATCAGTTTTATAAATTAGCTTAAAGCGCAGGTGTAATAAGGTGCTGCTGTAAAATAGCACGAGTTGCATCAGCAATGGGCTTGGAAGACTTAGTTGTATGGTCAAAGTGAACCAATGTTGCGCTGCCTTTTGCGACCATTTTACCTTCTTGCCAAGCTTCGTGACCCACAACCATGGAAGAGTTGCCAATTTTCAACATAAAAGTACGTATTTCAACGGACTTGCCATAAAAGATCTCTGCTAAAAAATCGACATCGATTTTGGCAATGATTAGGTGCCAATCATTCACATCCATGCCTGGACAGAACAATTCAAAAATCGGCGTGCGGCTATCTTCAAACCAAATAGGCAAAACGGTATTGTTTATATGGCCTAATGCATCGGTTTCAGCAAATCTGGGTTCTAAGGTATTGGTCCACATGGCGTTTCTCTATTATCATGTCTATTTGAAAACATGATACTGCATTGATGACTGAACAAGAACAGACTGACCAAACTTTTATGAAGCTCGCCTTAGAACAAGGGCAGCTTGCCTATGATGCGGGTGAAGTCCCCGTGGGGGCGGTGGTTGTGCTTGACGGCCAGGTGATTGGCCGTGGTTATAACAAACCCATTACCAGTTTAGATCCTAGTGCCCATGCCGAAGTTGTTGCGTTAAGAGATGCCGCGCTCAATATTGGTAACTATCGCCTATCGAAGGCGGTATTGTATGTCACGGTCGAGCCTTGCACTATGTGTTCTGGCTTATTGGTGCATTCTCGTATCGCGCGTTTGGTATATGGCACAACAGAGCCTAAATCTGGCGTGATCGAGTCGGCGATGTGTCTGTTAGACCAGCCTTTTTATAATCACAAAATAGAGATATCCGGTGGAGTGCTTGCGAAAGAGGCATCGACCTTGATGTCTGAATTTTTCAGTATGCGACGGGCTGGTAAAAAGAAGCTCAAAAAGGCTACCCAAACGCTATAGCAGCGGTGGAATAACCCGAATGTTAGCGGATAGCTGTAGGTTTTCACTTTCGAGTGCCAAGTCTAGATTGGAATTGTCATTCCAAACCAGCACATCAAAATAACGGCGAATGTTTTGTACATACGAAACGGGTTCGCTGCCACGGGCATAGCCATGTCGGGTTTGTTTGTAAAAACGCTTTTGACTTAATAATGGCAGGTAATCTTTAACATCCATCCAGCGGCTATCGTCGCCGCCAGCTTTTTTGGTCAATTTACGCGCATCGGTAAGGTGACCATAGCCCACGTTGTAAGCTGCTAAGGCCATCCAGGTGCGGTCTGGTTCTTGAATCGCTTTGGGTAAACGTTTACGAAGTTTGACGAGGTAATCGGCACCCCCGTCAATACTTTGTTTGGGATCAAGGCGGTTTCTAACGCCCAGTTCTTTGGCGGTACGAAGCGTTAACATCATCATGCCACGAACACCGGTAAAGCTTTTAGCTCTAGGATTCCAATGAGATTCTTGATAACTCATGGCCGCTAATAAGCGCCAGTCTAAATTATGACGGTCGGCGGCTTCTTGAAATAAATGATCGTATTTATTCAGCTTCTTAGCGGTTTGTTTTTTGAATCGTTTAGCGCCAACATAATTTAATTTATCTAGGTGGCCATAAAATCGTTCGCGTACTTCCAATAACAGGCCGTTGGTCTGAGCGTTTCTAAAGAAACTTTGGGCTTCTTTAAATAAACTATCGTCTCTAGAGTGTGGAAAAGCCCACGCCAGAGGTTGTGCGCCGGTTAAGTCAAAAGCGACGGCTAGGTTCGGGTAATAGGCTTGCAGCATTTCAAATTCGTTCGAGTCGATGACGGTAAAGTCGACTTCTCCGGTCGCGACCATTTGCAATAACTCTACCGTCTCAAAGTCTGGGCTTTCGCTCCAAGTTAACTCTGGTATTTTTTCGCCTTGTATTTGTCTTAGCTGGTGAGCGTGGCTGCTATCGGAAGTGACAACCAACTGCCCTTTGGCTAGGTCAAAAATTTCTTTTGGTTTCATGCCACCACGGCGATAAATAACCTGCTGGCTTACTTGCATGTAAGGGGTAGAGTAGCGGGCCGATTTACCTTTTTGGTGAATGGCTGTTAGACCTGCTGCGGCAAAAGAGGCTTCGTTACGATCAATAGAGGTATAAATATCAGATAAGCTATCAGCTTGCTTAATAACAAGATTAACGCCTAAGTATTCGGCAAACGCTTTCGCGAGTTCAAATTCATAGCCGGTTGCGCCAATGTTGTCTTCAAAATAGGTCGTTGGGCTGTTGCGAGTCATGACGACGATTTCGCCTTGGCTGCGAATTTTTTCAACGGTATTAGGGCGAACGCTGCCTGTAATAGTCAGTAGGCATAATAAAGAAATAATTAAGCGAGTCGTGATGCGAGCGATTCTGGTATTCATACAGCTCCTCATGCATTTGTGCATTGTTACATGCACTATTTTGGTGCACTCGTTTGTTTATTTGGTCATTTTAACGGTTTGTTTCACTAAAAAACACCTATGATGAGAACTAAGTCACATTTGCCTCCTCTCTAGATTCGGTAAATCCTTCTAAGTAGTTGAAACTACTGCGTTAATTCAAAACGTAAAATAGTGAAACACTTTGTTTCATATTGCTAACCGTTATAAAAACGCTTCATGTTAGCTGCTAGTTAGGTATTAGTTAGGTACTAATGCCAAGTATTAGATTGGGCATTAGATTAAGTATGGGTTCACCATTAATACTTTGTTATTAGTAAGTTTGGATGAGAATCGCAATCTCGCAAGGGAAGTAATAATTCAGTCTTAATGCTGAGTTACGTAGATGGAAAAGTTATATAGAACTGTTTTCCCCCAGCAGGTCGTAATAATAAAGGCTGTTAAATGACACCGATTGAGCGACTAATATGAGGATGTTCATAGGGTTGTTGCGTATTTGCCAACAAATCATTACACATGTCATGACACATTAAGCCGTCGGTTGGGTGGATTATTCCCTTCGCTCGGTGGATTATTCCCTGATACCCGCGTATTATGGCGGCCAATTTTGACCGTGTTCACTTCCAACTTTTTTGGAGCTCGACCTAATGCTTGAACTACGTGGCGCCCCTGCGTTTTCTGATTTCCGTATAACTAAAATGCTAGCCAAATTACAGGCCGCCGTTCCTAACGTCGCTGCTGTATACGCTGAATTTGTACATTTTGCGGATATGACTTCTGAACTGACTGATTCTAATTTAACAGATCAGCAGCTAGATACTTTAGGCAAGATCCTAAAATATGGCCCAAAAGCCGATGTTAAGGATATTGATGGCGCAGAGCTTTCTACTAGCCAGTTTTTCCTAGTGGTTCCTCGCATCGGGACGATCTCACCTTGGTCTTCTAAGGCGACGGATATTGTTCATAACTGCGGTATCAAAGAAATCGATCGCATTGAACGTGGTACAGCCTTCTATATAACAGCTAAAAACGGTGCATTAAGTGCTGAAGAAGTTGAAACCGTACGTGGTTTGATACATGACCGCATGGTTGAAGTGGTATTAACTAATAAAGCCGACGCTGAGCAATTATTCCAGCATTCAGAGCCTGCCCCCATGGCATCGGTTGATGTGATGGGTGGTGGTCGCGCAGCACTTGAGCAAGCGGACAAAGAATTGGGTATGGCACTGGCAAGCGACGAGATCGATTATTTGCTAGAGGCTTACAACAAGTTGGGCCGTAACCCAACGGATATCGAATTGATGATGTTTGCTCAGGCAAACTCAGAGCACTGCCGTCATAAAATTTTCAACGCCAGTTGGGTGATTGATGGTGAAGAACAAGAAAACTCCTTGTTCCAAATGATTAAGAACACTTATAAGAACCACAGCACGGGTGTTCTGTCTGCTTATGCTGATAACGCCTCTGTGATTGAAGGTCCTACCGCGGGTCGTTTCTTCCCGAACAGTGATACGCGTGGTTATTCGTATAACGAAGAACCGATGCACATTTTGATGAAAGTTGAGACGCATAATCATCCAACGGCGATTGCTCCTCATGCTGGTGCTGCAACCGGTTCTGGTGGTGAAATTCGTGATGAAGGTGCTACCGGACGTGGTTCTAAGCCGAAAGCGGGTTTAAACGGCTTTACGGTTTCCGATTTGAACATTCCTGGTTTTGGTCAAGAGTGGGAATCTCAATATGGTAAGCCAGGGCGTATTGTTTCTGCCTTGGATATTATGATTGAAGGTCCTTTGGGCGCGGCGGCGTTCAATAACGAATTTGGTCGTCCAAATATTTGTGGTTACTTCCGTACCTTTGAAGAAGAATACAACGGCGAAGTGCGTGGTTACCATAAGCCGATTATGATCGCGGGTGGTTACGGCAATATCCGTGATGAACACGTTCAAAAAGGTGACATTCCGGTAGGCGCGCGCTTGATTGCTTTGGGTGGCCCAGCCATGCAAATCGGCTTAGGCGGAGGCGCAGCTTCTTCGATGGCGTCTGGTCAGTCGAACGAAGATTTAGATTTTGCTTCTGTTCAGCGTGAAAACCCTGAAATGGAACGCCGTTGTCAGGAAGTGATTGATCGCTGCTGGCAGATGGGTGATACCAACCCAATCGCCTTTATTCACGACGTAGGCGCGGGTGGTTTATCCAACGCCTTCCCAGAGCTGGTTAGCGATGGCGGCCGTGGTGGTGAGTTCGAATTACGTAACATTCATAATGACGAGCCAGGCATGAGCCCGCTTGCATTGTGGTGTAACGAATCGCAAGAACGCTATGTAATGGCGGTTGCGGAAGAAGACATGGCGGCTTTTGATGCTATTTGTGCGCGTGAACGCTGCCCGTATGCGGTAGTGGGTATCGCCACCGAAGAAGAACACCTAACGGTTACCGACAGTCATTTTGACAATACGCCAATCGATCTGCCTTTGGATGTTCTATTAGGCAAGACCCCGCGTATTCATAAAGATGTAGAAACTAAGCAAGGCGAGCAAGAAGAATTCACGGGTGCTGATTTAGATCTAGCAGACGCCGCTGAGCGTATTCTTAAACTACCAACGGTTGCGAGTAAAAGCTTCTTGATCACCATTGGTGATCGCTCAATTACCGGTACCGTTGCTCGTGATCAGTTTGTTGGTCCGTATCAAGTACCGGTTGCCGATTGCGCGGTAACGACTTCGTCTTATGATTCTCTAGTCGGTGAAGCGATGGCGATGGGCGAACGTACGCCGATGGCTTTGATTAACGCGCCCGCTTCTGGCCGTATGTCAGTGGGTGAAGCGGTTACTAATATTGCTGCAGCGAACATTGAGAAGCTATCTGATATTAAAATGTCAGCCAACTGGATGTGCGCCGCTGGCCACCCAGGTGAAGATGAAAAACTCTACCAAACCGTGAAAGCGATTGGTATGGAGCTGTGCCCAGAACTGGATATTACGATTCCAGTAGGCAAAGATTCCATGTCGATGAAAACGGCATGGGAAGAGAACGGAACTGATAAATCGGTGACCGCACCTTTATCTGTGGTAATTACAGCGTTCTCTCCGGTTGTAGATGCGTCTAAGACGTTGACGCCTGAGTTAAAGACTATTGAAGAAGCCACTGACCTGATTTTGATCGATCTCGGTAACGGCCAAAACCGTTTGGGTGCTTCGTGTATTGCGCAGGTGTATGGCCAAGTGGGTAAAACCTCTGCTGACTTAGACGATGCTGAAGATTTAGCGGCGTTCTTCGCAGTGGTTCAAGGCTTAAACCAAGACAATAAATTGTTGGCTTACCACGACCGTTCAGACGGTGGTTTGTTCTCAACGTTAACTGAGATGGCCTTTGCCGGTCGTGCCGGTGTGACGGTTAAGCTTGATACCTTAGCCGATAGCGAAGCAGAGCTGACAGGTGCATTATTTAACGAAGAATTGGGTGCTGTAATTCAGGTTCGTCGTAGCGATCTTGAGTTTGTATTGGCTCAGCTGCAAGGCGCTGGTTTAGGTGAGATGTCTCACGTAATCGGTACGTTGAACGAAGACGACCAAATTGAGTTCAACTTTAACGATGAAGAAGTATTGGCCAATAGCCGCATTACTTATCAGCGTTTCTGGGCACAAACGTCTTACGAGATTCAAGCGCTGCGTGACAACTCAGATTGCGCCAAGCAAGAGTTTGATCGTTTATTAGATGCTGAAGACCCAGGTTTGAATACCGAGTTAACCTTCGATATTAACCAAGACATTACCGCTAATTACTCGCGTGCTGCTGGCGAACGTCCGCGTATTGCGATCTTGCGTGAGCAGGGTGTTAACGGCCAAATCGAAATGGCCGCGGCGTTTGACCGCGCCGGTTTCGAAACCATTGATGTGCACATGAGTGACATGCTTTCGGGTGCCGTATCGTTGAAAGACTTCCGCGGCTTGGTGGCTTGTGGTGGTTTCTCTTACGGTGACGTATTAGGTGCGGGTGAAGGTTGGGCGAAATCGATCTTGTTCAACGCGACGGCACGCGCTGAGTTTGAAGCTTTCTTTAAGCGTGAAGATACGTTTGCTTTGGGTGTGTGTAACGGTTGTCAGATGTTGTCTAACCTGCACGAATTAATTCCAGGTGCTGAGCATTGGCCACACTTTGTACGCAACCAATCTGAGCAGTTTGAAGCCCGTGTTGCCTTGGTAGAAGTGCAGAAGTCTGACTCTATCTTGTTACAAGGAATGGAAGGCTCGCATATGCCAATCGCCATTGCCCACGGTGAAGGTCATGCTGAATTTGCCAGTGACGCCGACAAAACTGCGGTAAACGATAATTCACAAATCGCGCTGCGTTATGTTGATAACTACGGCCAAGTGACTGAAGCGTATCCTGCGAATCCTAACGGTTCGGCTGAAGGGATTACAGGTTTAACCGCCGCTGGTGGTCGTGTAACGATTATGATGCCTCACCCAGAGCGTGTATTCCGTGCGATTCAGAACTCTTGGCAGCCAGAAGAGTGGAGTGAAGACGGCGCTTGGATGCGTATGTTCCGTAATGCCCGTGTTTGGTGTGATTAATACTGAGTGCTAGTTGTTAGAAGCTAGCTGAAGTTAGCTCAGCTATAAAAAGAAGCCGCTTTGATTGAAAAATCATAGCGGTTTTTTTGTGCTTGTCTGTTAAGAATAAAAATAAGAATAGAAATCAATAATTACGGCGAAATACGCTAATTTTAAAAATCGCTTGGCGCTTATTTTCTAATCAAAAACCATAGGCTGGTATTAATTTAATATTTGCACAGTAAAACGGCTTGAAAGGGGTTTTAAGTACTTGAGTGTACAAATGTTCGCTACTATTGTTGTTGGATGCGTACGTTAGTACCTGTTCAGTTAGTGACTGTTTAGTTAGTGACTGTTTAGGTTGTATGCCATTTTAGGCTTTATTCAGCTCGGATGGCTTCTTTAAATAAGGGTTTCTTTAAATAGGGGCTGCTTTGAATAGCGTTCGCAAATAACAATTATAAAAAATACGTCGTAGTTAAAGGCACTCAACAGGAGATTTCATTATGGATAACCAGGTTCAACTGGCTAAACCCTATTACCCAGGGAAAGGTATGCCTAATAGCTTTTTTCATCGCAGTTTGAAGAGTCGATCAGTATTGGCCGTTGCTATTGGCCTTGCGTCGATCTATAGCGCTAATGTTTCAGCCTTATCAAAGCTTCCCGGAGATTTTCCGCATCAAGAAGAGTTGTGTTCGACAGACTTAGCTCGTGAAGCATTGCGCGCGCAGTCTGCTCAACAAGCGCTGCTGCAACCGAGTATCGATACCATTGAGGTTAATGGCGCTGTCAGCTGGACGCGCTTAGGCACTGAAGTTCCGGTTTTTCAGCCGGGTGATATTGTTACCTTAAAGGGTGCGCATTTTGGCGCAGGGGTGGATATTGACTTTAGTAAAATCATGATCGGGAATACCCGAATTCTTGAAACCGATTTGCGCATGTTCGACCAGAAGCTAGCAACCGCTGACCAAGTGAATTATGAGACGGACGAGCAAGTTGATGAGTGGCCAAAAAACATCATTGCGTGGGCCGATAATGAAATTCAATTCCGTGTACCAGACCATGTCAGTACTGGGCCATTAATCGTACAGGTGCAAAAGCGTATTGGCGCAAATGAATCGTTAATTAATCCGGGAGAAACGCATAACGTCATCGATGCACAAACCTCGCGCATTATGGATGATACCTTCATGCATAATTGCGATGTGGTGTCGAAATTAAGTGATGCTACTGCGAGTATGCCGATAGCGGTCGATATTAATAACCCTGGCTTTGCTGAGCTAGTGCGCAAAGGCCGCGAAATTTTTTGGGCCTATGATTACAACATCGGTGTTGCCCACTGGGTGCGTAATCTTGATTGGAATGCGATTTTTGATTATAAGTCGAAAGATCCAATTGCTGGTGGTTATGCCGACCCAGCTAAGTTGTTTGGTGCTATCAAATCAGTACGTGGGCAAGTACCTGATGAAGCCATGGACGATGTGTACTTTGGTGCTTATCCCATGCCAACACCGATTCCGGGTTTCTTAACCTTAGCACCAGCGAAGTTTGAAGGTAATACCAAAGACACCGGTTGGGTTGGCTATCGTTCGGCTGAAGGTAATGCGCCGTATACTGGCCCAGGTGAATTCATTGGTTTTAACTGCGCCTCATGCCACGGTTATCAAATTAGTTATCAAGGCGCTAACGGCCAAGATATTACTAAAGTATTCCCAGGCTTGCCGAATCCAGGCTGGTCAATGAAGTGGACGGTTTTGCAAACGGCTACCAAGAAATTCAAAGGCATTTACGAAAAAGAAGAAGGGCCATCTTGGTCTGCGGGCGCTGAAAATGTCGCCAAAGATATGCTGATTTACCACATGCCAGCAGGTGCGGGTGAGCATAATATGGTGCGCATTAATGGTGAAGGCAGTCATACCGACAACGATTACCAGTTCTCGCCGATAGCGATTCCTAACGTTACCAATTATATGGCGATTCGTCGTTCGCTTTCACATACTGAGTCGTATGTTGGTTTTGAGGGGTCTTACATTCATTCAGAAGAGCCCGATGGTGCCCAAGGCGCCATGCGCAAAGCGCCGTTAGAAGCCTTAACCGCGTATATGACGACGTTAGATGAAAGTGATGATGATCTACGCCAAGTGGGACTGTATCGTTGGTTGCGTGATAACGATCGTTTAGCTGAGCAGACGGAAACGTCTTTAGTGACAGAGACCTATGTGGAGATGGTGCCTCAGCCACCCAAACGCCAATGGTGGGGTGGTTATAAAAAGCAGCCTGATTTAGCGGTAACGAGAACCCGTGAAGTACCTGCATTGCAAGAAGGTCAGTTCTTAGCCGAGGGGTGGCAGGATTATCCAAAAGTTGCAGCGGCGGTAGAGCGTGGTAAAGCGGTTTTTGAGCGTGATTGTGCGTCTTGTCATAGTGATGGTCTAGGTGCCAATACTAATGAGAAAATGGTTCGCTTAGATGAAGTAGGTCGTTTCTTTGCTCCGACTATTTATCAAAAGGAAGTGGAATCCATTCGAGCGACCTTCTTGCGCGATATGTACTGGACCCAAAGCCGTGGTTTATTGTCTGATGGCCACGTTCGTAATATGACAGATTTGGTAGACCCTGCACGCTGTGAAGAAGGTTCTGCGCTTTATAATCAGTATTACACTTTGCACGAACCAGTACGCCCAGAGCCCGGCAGTGCTGATCAGCCGATCACTGCGCCAGACTTAAACCGCAAGGGTGATGTATTTCGTGTGCCTAAATCTGACTACATTACTAAGTTAGATAAAGGCTATAAGCGTAACCTGTTTATTGAACGCCATAAGTACTTCTCTGAAGTTGAATGGGATAAAGATAACTACTATTGGGATTACCAAAAAATGCGTCAGCAATATGGCCCCGATGAAATGGGAACGCCTGAACCGATTGGTATGCCAGCAGCCCCACACCCATGGTGTGCAGGTTCTAGCGCAGAAACAGCGGATTTGGTGCAGTTTATTATGACGCTGTGATGTGATCGTTAGTTGTCTGATCACTAGTCTTCTACTTTCTAGTGATAGTGAGTTCAGATGCTAGCGTATTGTTAGTACCTGATAAAAAAGCGGCTATTGTAAAATAGTCGCTTTTTTTATGCGTATCGAAAGGTGTTCGTTAATATTCTTCGCGCTGTTACGGCTGAGGTCTGAGGGTGTTGAACGCAGCAGGGTAAAACAATCGTAAATTGAATTGTGTATCAGGTTGCTAATATGGTTTAAGGTAGCAAGCAATAATTAAAATATGGGTAATGTCTTCGATTATGAGTATTAAGATAAAGATTCTAAGCGTCTTAGCGGTCGTTTCATTATTAGGCTGCACGGGCAACTCTGAGACTGAGAATTTTCTGCCGAGTAGTGAATTGAAACGCTTTTCGGGTGTGATTAATAACGCGTCAGTGACTGGTGCTGAGATCGTGGCGAGACCCATCGGAAAACACGGAAAGTTTGCATTAAATTTAGATGGCAGTGAAGAGGCACAGGCTAAAGAAGTTGATGAGTTTGGACGCTATCACTTTAATGTAGAAATTCAGGATAGAAGTCCTTATATCTTATCGGTTTTTACCCCATATCTTAATCCGAACCCGGAAACAGAAGAAATAGCAGAGGCCGAAGCCGAGGCTTATAAAGCAGCAAAGGCCAGTTGTCAGCTTGTTGAAGGCTGTGATACCGGTGATCAAGTCGTTGGTTTTGGAGAGTATTATTCTTTAAACCCCAATCAGCAATGGTCAGCTGCGGTTGAGTCCGTATCGGAAGGGCAGTTTGTTGTCATTAATCCTATTACTGAAATGGCGAGTACCTTAGGTTCTACTATCTACATTAATGATGCCTTGGCTATCACTGAAACCACTGGGGATGTGCCTGCAGCAAGTTATTACAGTAATTATGGCATTGTTAAAGGTAACTCTCAGACGGCTGGCGTCGTGGGTATTGGTGATATCTTGTCCCGGGAGCCTGCAAACTTAGCGCTCTTGCATCAACTGAATACCAATACATCGACTGCCATTGAAGAAAGCATCCGTTATGGGGCATTGTTGGCGGCCTGGCAAAAATTAGAGTTGGAATATGACAAAGATTTGGCCGAGGGTAAAAAAAGCTTTCAACAAGAAGCCATTGGTCAATTCCTTGATAATCAGGGACAGTTACATCATAAAGAGACAACGCCATCTTCTCAGGTATTAACACTGGAAAATTGGTTTGTTACGGCTTCTGAGAATTTAGAAAAAGTCCGCGATTACCATAAAGGATTAAATCGTACCTTGCCGGGAGAAGTCGAGCTAGCCATCTCACGGTTCAAGGCAGAAATTGAGAATTTAGTAGAAGGTCAATTAACGACAGCTGAGCCTGAAATTAACGAATACTATTTAGAAGATTATTCTGACGCCATCATGAAAACCAAAGCAATGGTAAAGTATCTAAGTAATTTACAGAGTAATTTTGCTACCGAAGAATATAGAGCTAGCATTAAAGCGTCTTCTGACTTGGTAACCGCTGAAACGCGTCGCTTGTCGCCAAGTTTGGATCTAGTCTTCCAAAAAATATTAACGATTTATCAATACTATTTAACCTGTACGCACGGTGAATGCGATACGCAGAGTGAGTGGCACAGCACAGATGGTTCTGCGGGTAATACCTTTGTCGCCAGTGAAAATAAATTAACAATCATAAAAGCTGATGGTTCAAGTTTAGCGGGTACTAATCTAGTTGTTACACAAGGTTTAGTATTCGATGAGAGTAGCCCAGAGGGCTCGACTTCATCGTATACTCATGACCTGTTCTTGAGTGGGGTTATTGTCTTTGATGACATACGACTAGAGCTTTCTGACTTTACCTCGGAAAATTCTGATGGCATTAAAAGTAGTGTTCGGTTTTCTTTTAGAGAGAAGCTGGAAAAACTTCCCCTTCAGCCTGAAAAGGTCGCTGGTGGAATGGGGGTGTCGGTCAATGAGAACTTAGTGCCTGATTATATTGAGCTCGCCTTCCCTAAATTTACACTGTTTGACCCCTTGCAGAAAGACACCAGTAGTGAGGTAAAGATTTCTGGCTCGCTGACAGCATTGATGATTGCAAATACCGATACTGGAGATTTTGTCGATGGAAAACCAGAAACCGAAAAACTGGGTAAGCGTTATAACTTATCCAGTGTTAGGGGGACCCTTGTTACGAGTGGAAGTAGTAAAGGAGAAATAACGGGTGATAATGGCGATGTTATTCAGCTCAGAGATAATGCCATTTTCTTTCTTGATGCTTCTGCCAGTGAATCGTTTGTTTCCGGTACAGATTCCACCGCGTATTTTCCTGATACTGTGTACCCAACCTTTGAAAACTTTTTTAAACCAAGAAATGGTTATGAGGTTGGACAGGTAAGTCCTTATCCATTAGTTATTAGTCGTCTAGGTACAATGAATATCCCTCAGCTGGATGCAGAGGGTGAGCTTGTGGAAGGTGACAATGTAGATGTTCAGTATATAGAGTTGGATTATGAGGTTGGCGGCTTAGAGCGCTATATTGTTTACCCTAAGTTAGAAGGCGAAGATGAGTATTTAGGCGTAATCTGTTCGGCTGGATCAGGAGATGAGGAGGCCTTGGCTGAAACTGATGGCTTTACGGTGGTCGTTAAGGATGATGAGGGGAACCCTGTTTTAGATGAGGATGGAAACCAAGTCGAGCGTTCTTTAATGGTATGTTCCTTTGGTAATAAATATGCAGGGGATGCAACGCCTGAAAATTTTATCAATCAATTTTATGAAAAGAATAAAAACTTTTTAACGCTTCGGGAATACAATGGTCAAGGTACTTATCGTATTGATTATCTTGATGATGATGGAAAGTTAAAAGAGTTTACGCATGAAGCTTCTTATTATGGAAAAATTGAACTCCCTTTAGTGTTGGGGGTGGATAGTATGCGTTTGCAGTTTAAACCTAATCTTGTCAATCAAGCAGGCGCAAGCTACCTGCCAAAATCAGTCCTTGATGTTAGTTTGGTGTGGAGAACTCGCGACGTTATTCAGATAAATGTTCTGATGGCTTTTGATGCAGAGCATGTCATCAATCACCAAACGGGAAGTGGATTGCCTTACCTTGCCGTTGGTAGTGACTCCGAGAGTTACTCAGTCGCCTATGTTGTGGATGCTGATGGTAATGAATCTGGTGAGTATGTAATGGCATGGGGTGGGGTTGAGTTTATTGATGGTCCTGTTGAAGGCACAAAGATATTGCAAAAAACCGAAGATGAGCAGGTAAAGGAAGGGCTATTTGCTGGCATTGGATCGAATGTTTCTTATTCGCCTTACACAAATAGCGAAATAGAAGAGTTTGGCGATAATGCCAGTGAAGAAAAGTGTGGTTTTTTCTCAAGGGGAGTAACCCCGACTGTTGGGGAGGATTGTGACGCGATAGCTTACTTAACGTTCCGAGGCTTAGTGACGGGCAGTCTAAGAGAAGAGCGTGATGGCGTCTATGTGATTCGCTATATTGATGGCTCTTGGCAAGTACTGGGAGCCAATTAGTACTTCTCTTGTTAAGTTTGCAAGGCGACCCTTTAACGATGGTCGCTTTTTTTTTGCCTGCTATAGAATGAAAGGCGCGTTTAATTTAAAATGCGGCTCCATTTAAATTTGTCATCACTGAAAACAGGCCGCACCTTGGAAATCAATCCGATTGTCGAAACCATCAAAGACCTAAGCGCACGTACTGACATGCTTAGGGGGTATCTTTGACTATGCCCATAAGAAAGAGCGTTTAGAAGAAGTAGAGCTAATATTGGGTGAATCCGCTATTTGGGATGAGCCTGAAAAAGCCCAAGAATTAGGGCGTGAGCGCTCTAGTTTAGAATTGGTAGTTAAGACCATTGATGATCTGGAAGCGGGCTGCGGTGATGCCCAAGACCTTCTTGATATGGCGGTTGAAGAAGATGACGAAGGTGCGGTTGATGATATCGTTGCTGAGTTAGAAGTGCTTGAGACTCAATTGGGTATTCTTGAGTTTCGTCGTATGTTCTCTAACGAAATGGACCCGAACAACGCGTATCTTGATATTCAATCAGGTTCAGGCGGCACCGAAGCCCAAGATTGGGCAGAAATGATTTTGCGCATGTATTTGCGCTGGGGTGAGGCAAAAGGTTTTAAAGTTGAGCTGCTGGAAGTCACCGCAGGTGATGTTGCCGGAATTAAAGGCGCAACGATTCACTTCCAAGGCGAATATGCGTTTGGTTGGTTGCGTACTGAAACAGGCGTTCATCGCTTGGTGCGTAAGTCACCGTTTGATTCCAGTGGCCGTCGCCATACCTCGTTTGCCTCGGTGTTTGTCTCGCCAGAGATTGACGATAACGTCGAAATTGATATTGACCCGTCGGATTTGCGTATCGATGTGTATCGTTCATCCGGTGCCGGCGGACAGCACGTAAATACCACCGAATCGGCGGTACGTATTACTCACTTGCCGACCAATATTGTGACTCAGTGTCAGAATCAGCGTTCACAGCATAAGAACAAAGATCAGGCGATGAAGCAGTTAAAAGCAAAGTTATATGAACACGAAATGATGATTCGCAATGCTGAATCTCAAGCACTGGAAGACTCAAAGGCTGATATCGGCTGGGGCAGTCAGATTCGTTCTTATGTATTAGACGACTCTCGCATTAAAGATTTGCGTACTGGTGTAGAAAACCGAAATACCGGGGCTGTATTAGACGGCGCCCTAGACCCATTTATTGAAGCTAGTTTGAAGAAAGGCCTGTAGTCATGACTGAACAAAATACAACAGAAAACACTGCTGAAGTGGCATTAGAAGAAAATAAATTGATTGCAGAGCGTCGTAGTAAATTAGATAAACTGCGTGAAGGTTCTTCTTCAAATGGCCATCCAAACGATTTTAATCGTGAAAACATGGCGGGTGATCTTCAGAAAGAATTTGGCGAATTGGATAAAGAAGCCCTAGTCGAGCTGGATAAGCCAATCTCGGTTGCGGGCCGTGTTATGCGCCGTGGTGGCCCATTTGTGGGCATTAAAGACGGTAGCGATTTCATCCAGGTATACGTAGGTAAGAAGCTGCAGAAAGAGTCTACTGCGTGGGAAAACTTAGATATCGGTGACATCGTTGCGGCGAAAGGTCAGTTGCGTAAGTCGGGTAAAGGCGAGTTGTATTGTGAAGTGATGGCAGTTGAAAACTTCCAAATTTTGACTAAGTCTTTGCGTCCGTTGCCGGATAAGTTCCACGGCTTGGCTGATCAAGAGGTTAAGTATCGTCAGCGTTATATCGATTTAATTGTGAGCGAAGAAACGCGCAATACCTTTAAAGTTCGTTCGGGCATCGTGAATTCTATTCGTCGTTATTTAGCCGATCGTGATTTCATGGAAGTTGAAACGCCAATGTTGCAAACCATTCCAGGTGGCGCAACGGCTAAACCGTTTGAAACCCATCACAATGCGTTAGACATTGATATGTACTTGCGCATCGCGCCAGAATTGTATTTGAAGCGTTTGGTTGTGGGTGGTTTTGAGCGTGTTTTCGAAATTAACCGTAACTTCCGTAACGAAGGTTTGTCGACCCGTCACAATCCTGAATTCACCATGATCGAGTTCTATCAGGCTTACGCTGATTACAACGATTTAATGAATATCACTGAAGATATGTTGCGTACGGTTGCGTTAGAAGTGCTGGGCACGACGGATGTTAAGAGTACGACCAAAGACGCAGAGGGCAATGTGGTTTCTGAGGTTATTTATGACTTCAACCAGCCGTTCATGCGTTTAACCATGGCGGATGCAGTGCTTAAATATAATCCTGAGTTTGATGCTGCGGTGATTAACGACCCTGAAAACAATCTTGATCAGATGATTGCTTATGGTCGCCAAGTGGGCATTCGTGAAGACGATAAGCAGTCTGCATGGGGTGCGGGTAAGTGGTTGTGCGAAATCTTTGAAGAAACTGCTGAAGAGAAGTTGGATCAACCAACCTTCATCACTGCATACCCTTGGGAAGTGTCGCCATTAGCACGCCGTAACGATGCGAATCCGTTTGTCACGGACCGTTTTGAGTTCTTCGTGGGCGGTCGTGAGTTGGCCAATGGTTTCTCTGAGCTTAACGATGCAGAAGATCAAAAAGAGCGTTTCTTGAAGCAGGTTGCTGAGAAAGACGCCGGTGATGATGAGGCCATGCATTACGATGCTGACTACATTCAGGCGCTAGAATACGGTATGCCGCCAACAGCAGGTGAAGGTATTGGTATTGACCGTTTGGTGATGTTGTTTACTGACAGCCCAACGATTAAAGACGTGATCTTGTTCCCACACATGCGTCCTGTTGCTAAGTAGATTGATGGTCTTAGACTAAGTATGAAAGAGCAATTCAATATGTTTGCAGATGAGCAGGGCCGTGATGAGCCGGCTCAAGCGGGTATTGAATTGTCTGCTTCACTTTTGCCAAAGGATTGGCAGGAGTTGTTAGCATCTCAATTCGAACAGCCTTATATTCAGGCTTTACAGGCTTTTTTAACAGCCGAGCAAGCGCAGGGTAAAACTATCTATCCGCCTGCGGATCAGATTTTCACCGCGTTTAATTTAACCCCGCTAAAGAACGTAAAAGTGGTTATTTTAGGGCAAGACCCCTATCACGGCCCTAATCAAGCCCATGGCTTGAGCTTTTCAGTGCCAGCTTCGGTTAAGAAACTGCCACCTTCGTTAAAAAATATCTATAAAGAACTCAGTGCTGATTTAGGGCTTCCTATTGCAACTTCTGGTGATTTATCCCCTTGGGCGAAGCAGGGTGTTTTATTGCTTAACGCTATGCTGACGGTTGAGCGCAAGAATGCAGGTTCGCATCAGAAACAAGGTTGGGAAATCTTTACCAATAAAGTGATCGAGTTGCTTTCGGAGCATTGCGAAAACGTCGTTTTTGTACTTTGGGGGGCTTACGCTCAAAAGAAAGAAGCTCTTATCGACACAAGCAAGCATTTGGTGCTGAAAGGCATCCATCCCTCGCCTTTATCGGCCCATCGCGGTTTTTTTGGTTCCAAACCATTTTCTTATATTAATCAATACCTTACAGATAGCAAAAAGAAAGAGATAAATTGGCTTTTATAGCGCTATATGGCAATTTTTTTTCTCAGGTTACATAGATTTAAACTTAATTTACAATAACTTTAAATCCATGTAACCTATTGAAAATAAAGGATAAAATTTATAATTAAGGGGTGTTCTAGTTAATTCGTAACAAAATGTAATGATGGCTCATGGTACAAACGTATTGATTCTGGTATGTTTCTGTACCAGTGCACCATTCCTTTTTGAGTGGGCGTGAAAAAAAGAAAAATAATAAAATTATAAATGAAAGGAGTTCTCATGGCAGCCCGAGCCTTGACTACATTACTAATGATGCCTCTTATGGTAAGCGCATTAGAACGACTGGATGATACCAGTATGTCTGATGTTGTTGCGCAAGAAGGTGTTGTTTTACGCTCCGAATATGAAATTCAAATTGATGCTGTTCAATACTTTGACGAAGATGACTTTGGTAGCATTACTATGTCTAATGTGAATGTTGCTACCAGGGATCAGCTAGTAGTTGACCTTGATGTTGTTCAAGGTGATGTCGGTAGTGATCGTGATGGGCGAAGTGGTATTCGTTTTACCAATAGAGCACTTCCAATAGACCTGTCTGTCGATGCTGTAAAAGTGAATGGTAAAACCCTTGGTGGCGTTGGTATGAGAAATCTCGATACCGGTGGTATAGATCCATTAGTTGTTGATGTTTGGGCGGGTGGATACGACTTAAATAATAACAATCTTGCCGATGAATCTGGCTTTACTGTTGATGTGACAATTCCTAAAGAAACCTCTTATGACCTTTATTACACCGACGATGGTTCAGAACTTTCGATGACGGTAGACCATTGTTCAAGTTATTCGGGCACAACTTGTACAGCTGGTGGTATCAAATTCGCTGGAATTACATTTGACGTGACTGCGGATGGATTGCGAATAGGTATTCCAGAGGTGGCTGGTCAAGTCAATATTAGAAATTTTAAGCTGAATGAGTCGGTATTTAATGATATTACGCTGCAAAACTTTACCATTCCTACAGGTGGTTATCTGACGCTGGGTGCGCCAGATGTTGCTGGGGAATCTGCAATTAATTTTAATGCTTATTTTGCTGCGGGTACGGGCTTCGACTTTATCTACTTTGATACCGATGATCAGCAATTTAATGCCACGGTATCGTTTAATGCTTTAGCGTCTGACGCGGGCAATGCTGCAACCAATTACTTCTATGTTAAGGATGGCTCTATTAATGTTGAGTCCGGCAGCGATAAAGGGATCAAAATTGCATTAGGCGATGCGGTTGCAAATACCGGTGGTGTTCGAGGCAGTATGAGTATTGACGACATAATGTTTAAACCAACCGGTGGTGCGGATGCGCCTGTGCTAGGCAGTCTAAAAATGAATTTAGAAGTACTTCCTGGTAGCTACTTAGAAGTGATGGGGCATTAAAATGAATAACAATACTAAATTAGCCGCACTTGTAAGCTTGATGCTCACTCTTCCTGTAAGTCAGGTTAATGCTCTGCAGAGCATTGAGGAAGATAGTTTAAGAAATGTTTCTGGTCAAAGTGGTGTCGATATCGATTTGAACTTTGAAGGGACTATTGGTCGAGCGTATTTCGAGACTCAAGGTAATTCCTTGAATATGAGAAATATCAATATTGATACCGACGGAGTCGGAGATGGCTCTGGTGTTGATCGGCCTTTGAATATGGTTTTAGACCTAGTAACTCGAGGCGAAAAATCTGGTTTAGCTATTTCTATATCTGGCATTAATGATATGGATATAACGTTAGATCAAATTAATGTTAATGGCGATGATACTGCTGGGGCGATTTTAAACCAAAATAATTCTTATGGTGGACTGGCTCTGACTAATATTAATGATCACGGTGGCGTAACTGATATTAATATTTTTGCTCGTGGTGCTAGTGGAGAAGAGGGGGTTCAAATAGAAATGAACCTTCCTGAAATACTCTCTTTAGATTTGGCTTACACCGATTATGGTGCAGATAATAATGTAAGTACTGACGACTTTGTTTTTGGTGGGGAGCTTACTTTAAATAATTTTACCGCCATTAGCTCTGTCGATTTAACCTCTGGTACAAATGATGCGGGTGAAGAAATTGGTGGCCTCCACATTGGTGTTATTGCTCAAACGGGTGATATTACGCTGAGTAATATGCGCGCAGGTAATCAGCAGGGCTCGATGGGGCGACTGGTTCTTAATGGATATAGAATGACACCTGACAGCTATCTAACGATACAGGGTAAATAATAATGAAAAAAATAATCTGTATTCCTCTATTTTTAAGTGCAAATTGTTTTGCCATGATGCCCATGCAAGATAATGACTTGTCCGTCGTATCGGGTCAAAGTGGTATAACTATCGATATTACGACTGAATCCGATATTACGGTTGGTGAATTCCGATACGAAGATAAAGCGAACGGTGCTTTAGAGAAAGGTGGTGGCGGTGCTTTTTCTTTGCGAGATATCGTGATTAAAGACAGTGCATTTTCTTTTGATATTGATATTTCAGCAGCTGGTGAGTTAGCAATGAAACTCAACAGTTTTGGTGTTATGGATATTGATGTAGGTGCTATGCAGTTTAACTATGATGATAGTTTGGCGCTAATTGACCCTGCCGTACTTTCCTCAGAAGCCCAACTGTTAAATCAATATGGTCGCTTAGGTTCTTTAGCAATTAATGATTTTACGCTAGGGCAATCGTCAGATATTACCTTCAAATTCACAAATGAAGGCGAGTTTGCATTCAGTGCAAGTATGCCAACGGGTTCTTTTTTCTACTTTACGTATGTTGATGATGGTGAATTTACTTTCGATACTAACAGTGATGGTGATACCACGCTGAACGATACGGCGGGTAAAAACTATATTTCTACTCGGGTAGAGTTTGAAGATTTTGTATTAAGTGATGTTAAGTTAAAAGGCATAGGGGTTGATGATGAATCCTATGTGGCCGTTACCTTAGGTGGCACGCAAGGCGCCATTTCATTTCGAGATATTAATATTAACGGAAACATCTTGGGGAGTGCTGGTTTAGAAAATATCAGTGTAAACCCTGTTAGTTATTTACATATAAAAGGTCATTAAGTTATGCATATTTTATTGGCTAAGAAGCAATGGATTCCATCTTTTATTCTTGCAATATCAACGTTATTTTTTAGTGCGGTGTCTTTGTCGTATAACCCAGGACTTAACTACCTTCCATCTCGTGATGATTCGAACACTGGAAGTATTGATGAATCCCAGCAAGGTTGTGTTTACCGTGAAAGTGATGCGTCAGGTGGAAGTTGGACGGTTGATGATTGTGACTATGCCGGCGCGCATTATGCCTGTTATAACGGCAGTGAATGGCAAGTGTCACAGGCATTGGGCACAGCAACTAATCCTGGCGAACCCCAGGATGGTAATGCGGGAGCGCAAACTAAGTCGCTTGACTTGTGGGATCCCGTAAAAGCTGACAACTTGTGTAAAGTAAACTTTGGGCCTTCCTATTTCTTTAGTGTGCCGGTTAATGCCGCAGAAGATGAAAAGCTTGGGGCTGCAATTACAGACATGATTGCCGCTAAAAAAAGGACTTGGCTTTATTATTATTCTAATACTGAAAATATTGCACTATCCGCCAATTATTGGTTGGGTAATCGAACTGAATATACCAACTTATTGGCGACTAACTTAGGTAATGCGGGTGATTTAGGTGATGGCGGGGTTGCAGATTGCACACTTATTAATCGTGATACCGGCTTATGGCAAGACGCACCGTGTTCTGAGGCTCATTCTTTTGCGTGTTATGACTCTGGTGCTTGGTTGATAACTGCGGCGCAGGAAGGTTGGAAATCAGGTTTTTCTGCCTGTGAAGCGGAATTTGGGCAGCAAACCTTGTATGCAGTTCCTCGAGATGGAGGTGAGAATATTGCTATTGCTGCAGCCGCTTTGCCTTCAGCGGGTACGGGGTTGGCGGCAGATTATAACAAAGTATGGTTAAACCGTTCAGATTTGGCGTATGAAGAGTTTTTCATTTCTAATCAAACGCGCCAAGCTTGGTGGGGGGTTGGGCAGCCAACTAATCGCGGGAATGCAGACTGTGCATTAGTTGACTCTTCTGGGAATTGGATTGCTGAATCTTGCAATGGCGTATTGGCTTACCATGCTTGCTATTTAGGTAATAATCAATGGCAATTAACCAGTGATATTGCCGATTTAAAACGCTCTGAATCATCACTTGGCTTTGGCTTGTGTAAACGATTGGCTGATAGTGCTGAATATCGTCCACCAAACTCCGCGGTATCAAATGCTGCTCTGGCGGTGGAAGTGAATAAATTACCCGACAATAAGTTTGTATGGGTGAATTACAGTGATCAAGGTAGTGAAGGTTATTGGAAGGAAGAAAGTCCATTTTTAGATTTTGTCAGTATTGATGGCGTGTTAGCAGGTGATGCGCAAGATTGTGGTTACTTCAGCCTAGAAACAGACAATAAACGAAACTGGTTGGCAGGCCAGTGCTACGCAGGTGGCGCGCCGCTTCAACAAGGGTTCGCGTGTACTAATGGCTATGAGTGGAAAATCGCTACAAATGCACTAGTCGATGGTGCTTCATTAGTTTCAGACTTATGGAAAGATGGTTTTACCGCCTGCGAAGCGGCTTTTGGAAAAGATTATGAATTTGCTGCGCCCTACGATGCGGATCAAAATTCCCGCTTGGCTTTAGCGTTAAGACTTTCGGGTAATACTCGTGCTTGGATGAATATTAATGATGCTAAGTCAGAAGGTAATTGGGTTGCTAATGGTCCCGTTGTTAATCTTTCCCCCGTTATCACTTCGTTGACACCTCAGAGAGAAGTTGCTGAAAAACAAGCGCTTAACTTATCGGTTACGGCAGTGGATCCAGAATCCGGTAATAATGTAGGGTTAACCTATCAATGGTCTATCATCGCTGAGCGAGTAGGGCAAAATAATACCGGAACGGATACTGTAATTACCCCTGTTCTAGTTAATGCGAATACCCCAACGGTGACGATTCCTGCGGTAGATTTAATCAACGATGATTATTATCTAGACCTGCAATTGCAAATCACAGACGCTGATACAGATTCCCCTGCAACGACCACCAAAGTAATAACCATTAAAGTTGTTTCACCGTTACGTGCGGCTTATGACTTTAATAATTTCACTAATCCTGCACTGGATATTAGTGGTAATGGGCATGACCTAGTTTTAGATCCAGCCCAGGTAGGCATTCAAGCCCATGCAACCGGTTCAAACGATTACTTTGCCAAGCTAGGTAGTGACGACTCATTCTCTATTGTTGGAACAGCCCCAAATGGTTTAATCGTGGGTGATACCAATGATGAATATACGGTTATATTCCGTTTTAAAATGGATGAATTACCGGCCGATGCTTTCGCGACCTTCTTGCAAAAAGGCGCAGCTGGTTCTAGACAGCCAGGGATCTTCTTTAATAAAGCGGGCAACAATATAAATTACACCAACTCCACAACGAGTGGCCAGAATGCATCAAGCGCAGTGAGTAATGAAGAGGTTAGATTAGATCAGTGGATGACAGTTGCTTATGTTAAAACGCCTACTGAAATGATCTTCTATATTGATAAGGCGGAGACTAATCTTGATCCGGCTCCTTGGAATACTGTTCCTGATAGTAGCCTTCTCTTAAATGGCACCAGTGTAGATTTTGAAGCGGGTGATTGGCACTTTGGTAATAGTCCTTTTACTTCTGAAGGGATTACCGGTGGTTTGGATGATATTAGAATCTATAATCGTGCATTAACCGCTGCAGAACTAGCGACTATTTTCCCTGATCAACCTCGTGGGGTATTTGATTTTGTGAATCAGCAAGAGACCGCTGAAGAAAATGAAGTGCCTGCGGCTGTGAATGAGTTATCGATTCCGGTTAGTCGTACTCAAGGGGATGATGGTGAGGTTTCGGTTGGTTATAAGTTAGTATCTGGCTCCGCAATATTAGACACCGATTTTAGATTAAAAGGTGATTTGCAAGCCCCTGGCAGTGTTGATAGAGGCAAAGGTACTCTGACTTGGGATATTCATGATGCGACCGATAAAAATATTATCGTTGAGTTGATTGGAGACGATCTTCGAGAGGGTACTGAAACCTTCACGGTTGAGCTTGAACGTTTGGGTAATACTGAGCCTGAGTTAGGCGCCAATAATACGATTGATGTTAATATCATTGATAAAACTCCAAACCCTTATGGTGCAATTGGTTTTGCGCCATCAACAGCTGTTGAAAATATAGCCGTTGATGAAGGTCAGTCTGGCGTGATTACTATTGAGCGTATTGGTAATGATAGCTTAGGTGCATTTAATGTTCTTTATGAAATAGAAGCGCTAACGGCTCATAATGCTGATGACTTTGATATTACTCAAGGCGGTTATACTTCTACAGGATCAGGAACTAATAGTATTATTGGCAATGGTAGTTTGAGCTTTCCAAGTGGCCCTGGCGTTACACGCCAAACTCAAACCATTAGTTTTGATACAAATTCAGATTTTTCTCTTGAGCCTAATGAAACTTTTGTAGTTCGATTATTGGCAGTCACTGAATCGAATGGAGACCCGTTAGCGGATCCTGCTAATAGTGCGATCTTGGGTACGGCCAATCAATATACTCAAGTTATTAACGATATTTCACCAGGCCGAATAAGTTTTGCTCAAGCAACGACTTCTGTCGACGAAGTAGATCAAGGAAGCGGAAGTAATGCGGTGTTTGTTGCACTGCAGCGCTTGGGTGGTGATGATGGTGCAATGTGTGTCACATTGGATCTGGCTGTAAGTTCGACCGCCAGTCCTGCTGACTATACTATTACCTATTTGAATCCATCAGCTTCTGGGCAGGCTGATGTTTATTGGGCTGATCAAGATGATGATACTAAGCTAGTACAAATAACGGCTACCAATGATGAAGTCTATGACCCTAATGAACTTATTGAACTGTCGTGGGCTCGGAAGGCAAACTGTAATGGTTCAGCAACCGCTACCCCTTATGCGCCTGAAGTAACTGATAACGCGAGTACACAAATAACCATTAATGATTATACGACGCCGATTAAGCTGAAATTTACTGAAACCAATTATTCAGTTTCAGAATTGACTGCCAATAAAACGATAACGGTTCAAGCGACTCAATCGCGCCTTGCAGGAAATCCGACAGAAGGAGATTTCACCAACGGTAATCGCGTGAATAATAATGGGTTTACTGTGGATCTAACTCGGGTAGAAACCAGCGCTATTGAAGGCATTCACTTTGGTGATTTGTCGGCATTAGATACGATTACTTTTGCACCGGGTGAAACTGAAAAAACCGTTGTTGTTCCTATCGTCGATAACTGCGTAGCATCGCCAAGCTTGTCTGTTGGTTTCGGTTTGGTGGCTCCAGGCACGAATACAATACCTGTTGGCTTGATTGATGTTTCCAGTGCTTCCAGTAGTTTAGCGATTACTAATGCGTCACAACCTGTTGTGTTTAATGGTTTTGAATTTGATGCTACAGGTATTGCTGCAGCTAATAATGCTGGTTGGAAGAAAGCACCGGGTAATACTGACCTTACAAATATTGCTGTTACAGGGCCATTATCAGCAGGTGGATATAACCCGCAGATAGCTCAAATGAAACTCAAAGCAGATGTTACCCATAACTGTGTTGGGCAGGGCTCACTTCAAACTCAATGGAGTTATACTGGTGCGACTCCAAGTTTGCCGGCTTCAGGTATTTTGCCAGGCAATTTTAGTGTGGCACCTAATATAACAGGGTCTTCTGCAAATCGTTTTGTAACGGAAGCTATTACTTTACCGTTTGTAATCAGACCAACGGCTCTTAATTTCTCGTTACAAGTTACAGATACAGAAACGGGGGCCGTTTATAATTCTTCTAATACACCAGCATTAGCCAATACTTCTGTGCCTGTTGATCAGCATTGGAGACCGATTGAGCATGATAATAATGGGGGCCGTTGTATTGGTTGGCAGGGCGCAGGAGCCCAAGTCTCTGGAGGCGAGAATTGCGCCAGTCTTCCTGACTCAAGTAAGTTTGCTTACAACGCATCTACGCAACAGGTGGTGTTCTATAATACCAATGCTGGCGCTCCGACTTGTCTTGACTATCAGGGCAAAGGAAATCGTTTAATTGCCGGTCAATGTGATGCAACATTTATTAATGATCAGAGATGGATCTTCGAAATAAATAGAGTGAAGCTGGCGAACGATACGGCTCTATTAGTTTGTAGAGATATATTGGGTCGACCCATTGCAGATACACCGGCTACTTTCACCTGTGTGGGAGCTGCTCCTAACTGGAGTTGGTACGAGTTATAAACTTGCTTCGCAAAGACGGGGTAAAGATGTTGTACATCAGTACAGCATCTTTATACTATGATGAAGTAAGTTCATATGTTTTAGCTTGTTAATGCTACGAATTAACCAAGATTCAAAACCTTGTTGCTAGCAACAAGGTTAATAAAAATAATAATATTTATCAGAGTAAGAGCGATTCTATGAAGAAACTCGTTTTACATTATATAAGTTTCCCTTTGCTTCTTGGTGCTTTAAGCGCCCCAAGTTTTGCCTTAGAAGCTATGAATGATAATGAGCTGTCAACAACTACGGGCGAGGGCTTGGGTGTGATTGTTGATAATCTCTCTATTCATAGTGCTGATAAAGGACAGCCAGGTGGCTTTGAAATTATTTTAGATTTGAATGAAACCCCAGGCCAAGAGCAGTTTATTTTCAGTGAATTAAGAATTCATAAAACAGGAACAGTCTCTGGGTCTGCAGATTCTGGTGGTAACTTCGGTACCATTGAAAATCCGGTTTATATAGGCGACTTGCGTGCTATTGATGTGTACTCGGGTAATGCAACGGATCCAGGTGATTCTACGGTATCGGTCACAACTTCTTTGCGTGCAGAGTTTCCTGGTTCTTCTTTAACCCAGGTGGATCGTTCAACCAGTGTGCAGCAAAATAATCCAGCAGCTTACGCTGCGGCGGCGGCTCAGTTTGAGTCTAATTTAAGTGCAGTCACCGATAAGTTTACTGCTCATGTTCGTTTTGATGACTTTATTGCCGCGAATCCTATGGGGCTACAAGATAACTTCCGAGCAATGATTGATATAGAAGGTCTTCGCTTTTATGGGACTTACACCGATGTCTTTGCCACCCAAGGTAAAGGTATTTCTCTCGCGGGTGCGACCGGACTTTATATTGATCAAGTAACTGTATCTACATCTCTGCCAACAGCAGATAGCAAGCAGAATGCAAGCAATACTGATGATTATGTAACAACGCCAATTGATAGCCGACTGATATTTAATGGGATAGATGTTTACACAACACTCGGTACTCGCAATCAACCGTTAACCTTTGATAATGTCACGGATGAGAATGGTAATAATCAGTTACAAATGGAGATTTCACCATTACCTGCTTCTGTTGGCGTAGCACCTAAAAGTAATGTCTATGTTAAAAGCATTTATTTTGGTGAAAAATATAATCCAGAGCTTAGAACCGGTTTAAGAGATGGTATGGCTGATGATGGCACTCCTGAAAATTATCATTACGCTTTTCAACCAGATGTTGGTAATACTATAGAAATTAAAGGTATCCAAGTTCAGCACCTGCGCATTACCACTATGGATATCTAAAGGGAAATAATCATGATAAAAAAAATAATATTAACAATGATTTCTTCTTGCTCTTTAGTATTAACTAGTCAAGCTGAGTTACTACCGATGAGCGATGAGGTTTTAAATGAAGTCTCTGGGCAAAGTGGTATCACTTTAAACGCAAAGGTTATATTAGGTGATGAAAGTAGCATTGTTTTTGCCAATACTTCCGGTAAGAAAAAAGCCGATGCGACTCCTGCTGAAACGGGCTATTTAATTATTGATGAGTTGCAAGGCGCTATTGAATTTGAAGGTTTAGGCTTTGATTTAGTATCCGATCTTAAAAATTCTGGCAAGTCTGCGTTGCAGTGGACCTTACCTAAAAAGATTACGGCAACCAACCTTAAAACAACTGGGATATATATTTCCAGTACGGAAGAGGTTAACCCTACTCCTGGCGTTAATTCTAGTACCTTTTTAATGGGCTTAGAGATGAATGGCGAGTTAAGCATGCCTGCTAATACCCAAATTTCTTTGTTTATTGTGGATTAATATGACTATGAAAAATTTTATAATTAAAAATCTACAAGCAGTTTCTGTATTACTTTTCCTGTCTGTTTCTTTGCAAAGCTCAGCCGATTTAACGGCTTTAAGCGACAATGCCTTAAGTGATGAGGCGCTTGGTCAAGTGACAGGGCAGGCTTTGTTTAAAATCGAAGAAGATACGGTTCCTAATTCAGAAGGTATAACCTTTACTAAGCTAACCTTAGGCTTAGAAATTGCCATGAATGTTATTATCGATGAATTGAATGTGGGTCGTTATTATCGTCAGGGTGGTAATGACTGTATGGCTGGGCAAAAAGGCCGTTTCTGTGCAAATACACTTGCTACAGATCCTTTTAACAAATGGAACTGTCTAGAGAACAAATGTGGTGGTATTGATGCCTATGATGGAAATCCTAGCCCTTTCAGTGCTTCAGCTCTGGTTTATGGAGATCTTATTGGGTTATCAGGTACAGACAAGTTTAATGCTGCGCTTGCTTCTATAGGTGGTGATCACTATAACCAAAGTGTTCCATTTACAAACGGCAGTATTTTTCCTTCAGGTTTTGAGAGAACTTCGGATACAGATATTAGGCTTCGAGATATGACGTTTGGTCGTGTTATTGAAAATCCTGATGGAACTGAAACTCTGGAAGATTTTATTATTCAAAAGCCTTTTATTCAGTTTGCTCATGAGGATGTAACTGTAGGTAGTGAGACTGTTAGAAAAATTGCCGGTTTGCGCATTGGGTTTGGTTCTTCTACTGGTGTGCAAGGACAGGCCATTGATGCTGTTTCTGGCTTTGTGCGCCCAGTGATTGATGTGGTAGTAGATGGTGGTGGTTTATTAGGGCAGGCAGAGTTTACGTTTGCTCCTTATTTGGGTGGTGTACGAACAGCTGGTTATATCGATGTTGATCCGACTAAGACATTGGTAGGGCCTTGCTCTGGTAGTCTTTTTGAACTTATTTGTGGTAGCGTATCTGATGCGCCAGGAGTTGCCGAAGCATCGCCTCAAGCACAGTTATTTCCGATGCAGAACTTAGTATTGGATGATTCGCCAGTGGTTTGGTTGTCGGTACAAAGTAAAGATGTAAGTTATCCATCAGATATTGTTGATGTTCGTAAGGATAAATCTGACCCTAATTCAGCAACAGATGAAGTTAAATTTGATTATGAAACAGCAAAAGCAGGTTTTTGGTTTAACTTGGGTGCTTTGAATTTAACTAAGAATGGTTCTCCAGTACTTCAGAACATTTCAGGGAAAACTACATATACTGATGCTAGCTTAACTGAGTTTAATCGAATTTCTGGTATTCAGGGTAAAACAGCTAAGCCGTTACACCCTGATAACTATTTTAGTGCGCATCCAAACAATACTAAATACCCACAAGCTAATAACTACTATTGAGTTTGTTTAGTATTTAGCTGCACTGGGCAAGACAAAGGCTCTTTCAATAATTTTGAAAGGGCCTTTTTTGTGTTTATTGTTTTTAGGGTAGGAATGGTTGCAGATTTCTAGGGGGAAGTATTTTATCTGGAAATAAAAAAACCCTAACCAGAATTTCTTTATGAGTTCTTAGTTAGGGTTAGTGTTCAAACTGAATAGATTGGGCGTTAGCTTTCTTGTCTATTTTGACCTGATAATTTATCTAACTCTAAAGCGCTTAAGATAGTGAAATCTTGAATTTGGTTGCTATGAGTGTGTAGAGATTTAAGAGAGCTTAGTGATTGCAGTGGGCTCAAGTCCTGTACGTTATTTTTTTGGATGCCGAGATCAGTAAGTTCAGTAAGCTCGCTAAGAGCATCCAAATTAGATATCCGGTTACCACTTAAATAAAGAGTTTTTAGATTCTTTAAGTCTACTAATGGGGTTATATCAGTGATTTCGTTAAAACTTAGATACAAGGACTTCAATTCAGTTAAAGCCTCAATTCCTTCCAGATACTGTATTCCTTTATTATTGCAAACAAGTGTCGTAATTTCTTCGATATACTCACGGCCCGTATTTTTAATACAAAGCTCTAAAGAATAATCAGAAATCGACAGAGTTTCGATCGGAGTCAGAGTAATTGAATTTTGACTTGTGCTGCTAATGGATGCAGATGTAACTGTCTGAGGCGCAGAGGCGCTATTGCTTTGACCTTTACAGCCAAACATAGCAAGAGTTAGCGTACTGATCGCTAAAGCCGTACCTAGTTTGTGGAATGCACTCATTAATTTACCTATCTATATATTTTTTGTATTTATTATTTAGGTTTATCCCCAGATAGTACCATCTTGGTACGATACTCCCAATAGGTAGGGGTGGTATCTTTACATAAAAATATCAATTTAATTGCCAGATTAATCCTTACCTCGCGATATTTCTTCACTCATTGCCTAGATGCGGATTTGTGGCTGAAAAATGCTCTTTTACTTGCTAAGACTGGGGTCGAATGGGTATATTGTTCTATTTTTAGAACAATATAGTAAAACAATAATTTTTAAAGTTGTGAGTATGCTGGATTTAAACCAATTATCAGTTTTTATACGCGTTGTTGATGAAGGTAGTTTTACCGCTGCTGGTAAGGCGCTGAATGTTCCAAAATCAAGAATAAGCCGTATGGTCGCTGATTTGGAGGCCAGTTTAGGGGCGCGTTTATTGCAGCGCTCGACACGTCAAATTAGCCTCACTCAAGTTGGCGCTGATTATTACAATAACTGTAAGCATCTAGTGAACGAGATTATGGACGTTCATACAGAGATATCTGATCGACAGGATCATCCTCATGGTGTACTTCGCATATCGGTGCCTATGGTGGTTGGCAGTGGAATTTTTGGCCGTTTTGCTACTCGATTTCAGAAGATATATCCGGAAGTAAGAATTGAGATTTCTCATACTGATCGGCAAGTTAATTTAATTGAGGAAAAATTCGATCTTGGCTTGATGATGGGCAAGCTGCCGGAGTCTTCTTTGGTTGCCCGCACTATCGCTGAAACTGAGTCCATTATTTGTGCGTCACCCGAATACATTGCTAAATTGGGTGACTTAAACAGTCCGCAAGATCTAGCAAGACTTGATGTGGTAAAAATTGGCGAAGGTATGCTAGATGAAGCGTATGAGTTTTTACACCCTGATGAAGATAATATAAGGGTTAAGGTGAAACCGAGTATTGTAACCAATCACATTGCCGCGGCGTTGAATTGTATTGTTCAGGGGGCCGGGGTGGGTGTCGTTCCTATGTTTATGGCGGGAGAGCACATTCTTTCGGGGCGTATTATCTCACTATTTCCGGACTGGCAATTAAAGCCTGAGCCTATTTCGGTTGTGTATCCGAGTCGTCAGTATTTATCGCTTAAGGTGAGAAAATTTATTGATTTTCTGGTTAAAGAAGTTGAAGACTTGAAAGCAGCGATTGATGAATTACCAACGCCTGAAGAGCAGCTCGTGGCTTATAAAAAATTGATCGAAGATAAGTAAAGCATTCGCTCGATTTTAGCCCCAAATATCCTATGCTTAATGGGTATTGAATTAGCTGTCTATTAGGTAACTAGGATGATGAATGAGTGCGAAGGAGCTAAAGAGGAGGGGATTAGTTTTATTCTCGCCTGTAGTCATCAGCCATCTTACGGTTTATTAGGCAAAAGTAGGGATATTTCCGCAAGTGTTTATTTTGCCGGTTCTCCTAGTTCCCTTATTCCCAATACTTCGATTATTATATTAGATCAGCAAACACTGAATCGCTATGAGCTGTCGCTGTGGAAATCTGTTTCTCCTAACGCGATTTTCATTGTAGAGCATCCGATTGACAGTGAAGAGTGCATTCTCGTTCCGCAAGATATTCCTCATATATTTTTACGCAATGCCATCTTGAAAGCATTGGATTTATTGCAAACTCAACACCAATTAGCCCTTAGCAGTTTGCATTTGCAAAAAGAGCATGGGCAAATTTCTCGCTTACTCGATATTGGTCTAGCGCTGTCAGCAGAGAGGGATCATGATGTTTTATTAGCCAGAATCTTAAAAGAAGCTAGGTTATTAGCATGTTGTGATGCGGCATCCATTTTTTTTATTGAACGGTCTAATGAGAGTCGCCTTGAAAGCTCGAGTAAGGATTATGATGATGGTGTTCGTATTAATGGCCTTTCGGGAAGTGATGTAGCGAATAACTGTGTGGCTGCAGAGGCAGCAGATAAGCTCGTATTTAAGCTAACTCAAAATGATTCTATTGATTTCCATTTTGAGGAACAACGTTTCAGCCTAGATCATCACTCCGTCGCAGGATATTCTGCGGCAACGGGTCGTATTGTTAACCTTGATGATGTCTATCATTTGCCGCCATCCAGTGTTTATCAATTTAATGCATCATTTGATCAAAGTATGAACTATCGAACCCGTTCAATGCTGGTGATTCCTATGCGAAATCACCTTGGCAAGGTCATTGGTGTGATTCAATTTATTAATCGTAAGCGTGATATTAATATTACACTAAGTACCCCTGAGATCGCGTTAAAGGAGACGATAACGTTTGATCAAGAAATCATTCCAGTATTGCAGGCCCTTGCCAGTCAGGCAGCCGTTGCGATTGAAAATAATGTTTTAATTGATCGAGTCAATACGCTTTTTGATGGCTTTGTTAAAGCATCTGTTAGGGCGATTGAGCAGCGAGATCCAACCACTAGCGGGCATTCTTTTAGAGTGGCGGAATTGACCTGTGCTTTGGCTGAAACAACCCAGCAGTGTGATGTTGGGCAGTTCAAGGGGATACAATTTAGCAGTGAGGAAATGCGTGAGTTGAGGTTTGCGGCTTTGCTGCATGACTTTGGTAAGGTGGGGGTTCGTGAGCATATCTTGACTAAGGCTAAGAAACTTTCGCCCGAAGCTTATGGGGAGTTTATTTACCGTATTGCTTGGGAGAAGGAACGCATTAGTAACTACTATTTAAACCAAAAGTTCTCATTATTAAAAACACAAAAATTGTCTTCTGATATTGAAGAAAAGTTAACGCGAGAAGAAGCGATTAAACTTCAAAGATTAAATAATTATATGCAAGCTGTTGCTGACGCGAATGAGCCCAGTTTGTTAACAGAAGGTACGTTCGAGCATTTAAAGCAAATTCGTGAATACGTTGTGGAAGATGTTCATGGTCAATCTCGTGGATTGATTGATGAGCTTGAATTCAGTGCATTATCAATCAAGAGAGGCAGCTTAACGGCTGATGAGCGAATTGAAATAGAAAGCCATGTCAGCCATACCATAGAGTTCTTAAAGACTATTCCATGGACTCCTGAGCTCAGTAATATTCCTAAAATTGCCGGCGCACATCATGAAAAGCTAAATGGCTGTGGCTACCCTTTGGGGCTAAAAAGTCCAGATATTCCACTAGGCGCTAAAATGATGGCGATTTGCGATATTTTTGATGCGCTTACTGCAACCGACCGTCCGTATAAAGCAGCCGTGCCTTTAAAGCGTGCGCTTTCAATATTAAAAAGCGAAGTTGAGTGTGGTCATATCGATTCTGAGTTGGTTGATATGTTCTGTCAGGCAAGGATTTATGAGGTATTAGACAAGGCCTAATCGTAAAGTTAATTATAATGCTTTGGCCTGCCACAAAAATCCCACCGAGTTAACAATGCAGCTGCTGGTAATAAATGATAAATTAGTCTTCATATTTTGACTCTTTATCGAAGCGTGGCGCACGGATGTTCAGACTTTATCATTCCAATGATCTTGATGTATTAAAAGAGCTTCTTGTTCACCAAATGAAGCAGGGAGATAGTGACCCTTTCATTCCCGAACAGATTTTAGTTCAAAGCCAAGGCATGGCGCACTGGCTGAAACTGCAAGTCGCTGATTCATTGGGCATTGCGGCGAATATCGAATTCCCACTACCCTCTAGTTTTGTGTGGAAAGTATACAATGCTGTTAAACCCGATTTGCCTGAGCGTTCGCATTTTGAAAAAGTTGCGATGACGTGGAAATTGATGCGTTTAATTCCTAAGCTCATAGCTGAAAAAGATAACCAAGAACTTTTTGCACCGATTGCCCATTATTTAGATGCGAGCAATGATTCAGACGCAAGCAGTGATTTAGGGGTGAATACTAGAAAAATAAACCAGCAAAAAACCTTCGCGCTGGCTGAAAAAATTGCCGATACTTTTGATCAATATTTAGTCTATCGCCCTGATTGGCTATTAGCTTGGGAAGAGGGCAAAGACGAGATTGAAGGGGGAGATATTAGTAATCAGCCTTGGCAGCCTGAACTGTGGCGTCGTCTTGTTGCTGATAGTGCTGAACTCGGCCATAGCCTATTTCACCGTGCGCGCCTAACCGATCAGTTGGTTGATATTATGCGTGAGGGAAAGGAGGGCTTAAAAAATCTATTACCTACCAGTTCAGCTGAGCATCCTGCTCGGATTTTTGTTTTTGGGATTGCTGCGTTACCCGGCACGTATTGGCAGGTTTTAAATGCCTTGAGTGAGCATGTCGATGTGCATTTCTTTTTATTAAACCCGTGTCGAAATTATTGGGGAGATATCGTTAATGAAAAGACCCGTGCTAAATTACTGCAGAAAGATGCCAAGCTAGCGAACTATTTTACCGTTGGAAATCCCTTATTAGCCTCTTGGGGGCGACTCGGTCGCGATTTTTTAACGCTGACTCACGAAGCGGCGAACGAGGGTGGACGAGAGCAATATTTCCAAGACATTGAAGCCTTTGTTGATATTGACCGTGGCAGTGTTATTAATGGTATTAGTGATCAAACTGATTCAGCCAATAATTTATTACATAATATTCAACTTGATTTTTTAGAGCTCAAAAATCGAAGTACTGCTGCATTTGGCATCGAGGCGCTAGACAATAGCCAAGCTAAATTAGCCATTAATAAGAATGATCAAAGCATTCAATTTGTCAGTGCTCACTCTGCTTTGCGAGAAGTACAAACCTTGTTTGATCAAATGCTAAGTTGGTTTGACGAAGATGCTGCACGTGATAAAAGTAAGGCTGAAAGCAGTCCATTAAAACCTCGCGATATCTTAGTGATGGTGCCCGATATTGATATTTATGCGCCCTATATCGAAGCGGTATTTGGTAGTGCATCCGATGAGCAACGTATTCCTTGGGCCATTGCCGACCAAGCATTGAATAAAGAAAACTTGGTCATCGATTCCTTTTTACGCTTATTACAGCTGCCGAATAGTCGTTTAACTATTACTGATGTTATTGAGTTTTTAGAAGTTCCGGCGATTGCACAAACATACGGTATTGAAATAGAAGATCTTGATCAAATAAAGCACTGGTTAAGTTCGGCGAATATACGTTGGGGATTGGATGAGTCCCATCGCCGTGATTTAGGGTTGCCGAGCTGGGATGATAATAGTTGGTTTAAAGGCTTGCAGCAGTTGTTGCTGGGCTTAGTCATGCCCGACAATGCTCAAGCACTCGATCAGTACTGGCCTGTGCCGGGAGTAATGGGCAGTCAAGGTGAGCTATTAGGAAAATTAATGGCGTTTGTTGATCAGCTTGGCCATTGGTATAAAATTTTACAGCAGCAAAAAACAGAAGAGAGTGCGCTTGATAACGAGGTACTTGAAAAAGACGCGCTTGAAAAAGGCCTACTTGATAAGGAGCAGTGGCAAGACTTATTGCTCGCATTAATTACTGACTTTTATCCACAACAAGCCCAAGACGAAAAGGGCTTAAATGATCAGTTGGTATTGCAAAAAATACGCGACCAAATTCAGCGCTGGCATAAAGAATTAGACGAAGCTCAGTTTGATCAAGGTTTAAGCCATGGGGTGGTATTACAATACTTAACCAGCTGCTTAACCAAACAAGTCGGTTGGCAGCGATTTTTAGCGGGGCCAGTGAATTTTTGTACCTTAATGCCGATGCGCAGCATTCCCTTTACAATTGTGTGCATGCTAGGGATGAACGATGAAGATTATCCACGCCGTGTACCGCCGCAAGGTTTCGATTTAATGGCACAAGGTGCTTATCGACGTGGCGATCGTTCGCGTCGAGAGGATGATCGCTATTTATTTTTAGAAGCGGTCATTGCAGCCCAAGAAAAACTCTACATTAGCTATCGTGGCCGTGATAGCCGCGAAAATAATGAATTACAGCCGTGTGTATTGGTCAGTGAATTGATTGACTATATTGGCAATGGTTATGTACTTGAGGGTGACGAAGCATTACCTCATAAGGACAGCGAAAAACAATTACGTAAGCACTTGGTACGAGAGCAGCTATTGCAGCCTTTTAATACACAGTACTTTACTGAAAATAATTCAGGCTCCAATGATACTCAGACACATTTAAGTTATCAAAAACTCTGGCAGAAAGTGGCGGTTGCGAGTCATGATTTAGCCAATCAGTCTGGAGCCAATAAAACTTTAGCCAATAAAGAAGTAGAGAAATCGGCCTTCATCAATGGAAGTTTTATTAACCAAGCATTACCCGATGATCGTGATGACAGTATTCGCTTATACCCAGAGCTTGATGATATTAAGCAATGCTTAATTAATCCCTGTAAGTTTTTTATGCAGCGCCGACTCAAAGTGAATCTCACCCAATACTGGGATGAAACTGAAATTGATGAACCTTTTTCTTTAGATAGTTTGCAATCGTATTTGTTAAACGAAGCCTTATTAACCAGTCGTTTAGAAGGTACAGAGTTATTGTTCAAAGAAAAACAGAAATCCTTAGGAAGATTACCGGCAGCCGGTTTTGCTGATTATTTATTAACGCAAAGTGAAAATAAACTGGCACCTTTAATTGAAGAGATCAAAAATAATCTGCCTGATCTTGGTAAAATGCCGCCGCAAAGCGATAGCCTAGTCATGGGAGACTATCAGCTCAATGGTCAGCTAGAGCACTTGATCAACGACGCGGGTAATCATCAGGTATTCCACTTTCGCAGTGGGGCTTTTAACGGTAAACAAATAATCAACTTATGGCTGGAGCACTTGTTTGTCTGCGCCGCGGGTTATTCTGTGGGCAACAGTATTGGTTTGGGGATTAATAAAGACGGCGAAATTGATAAGTGTGAATTGACCCCGGTCGCTGCTGAAATGGCGCAGCATTATTTACTCGGGCTGATAGAGTTTATGAATCTGTGCTACTGCATGCCGCAACCCTTTTTCTTGCAGTTAGCCATGCGTTATTTAAGCGCCGAAACGGATAAACAGGAGGGGGTATTAGATAGTGCGCTTGATAGTGAATTTAGCGAGCTGAATGATGAATTTGTTCAACGCTGTTTTTCTGCTGAAATTAATCAAGATTATTTAAGTTTTTTAAATGCTCAGCTCGATTTATGGCAAGGTTTATTAACGCCGCTATTAGATCATCGCATCAGTGAGGAGGAATAACATGCAGATATTACAAGCCGATAGCTTTCCTCTACTAGGCAAGCGTTTAATCGAAGCGAGTGCTGGTACGGGTAAAACCTATACCATTGCCAACTTATATCTTAGAGTTTTACTAGGCGATCATGTATTAGGGCTGAAACCGGTCGATCGCATTTTGGTTGTTACTTTTACCCGCGCAGCAACAGAAGAGTTACGGGGTCGTATTCGTGATCGTATCCGTGATCTTTATGAAGATGTTTTACGCATTGAACAAAACCCAAGTTATGGTGATGATTCTGAGCAAACAGACTCTAGTAAAACAGGCTCTAGTAAAATAGCACTTAATAAAATAGACCCTTATGTTAAAAATTTAATCCAACGAACCAAAAATAATTTTTTCAGCGAAGATCACCCCAATAAATTATCGTTAACCGATTGGCTGCAAGCGAATTTATCGCAGATGGATGAATCCTCGGTATTCACCATTCATGGTTTTTGTCAGCGCATTTTAAAACAGTTTGCGTTTGATAGTGGCGTTGGTTTTGAATCTGAAATGATCTTAGACGCTCAAGATTATTTACGTCGTGCCGCCCAAGATTATTGGCGTGAATTAGCTTACCCAATGGATCAGCAACAGCTAACGGCGTTATTAGGCCAGATAAAAAGCCCAGAAGATGTGTTCTGGAAAGTACGAGGTTGGTTGCAGCAAGAAGATATTGAATTATTGCCTCGGGCAAAAGAGGGTTTGGATTTTGCTAGCGCTTGGTTACAGGCTAAAGCCAGTTATGACAAAGCGACGCAGATTTGGCAAACATTAGACGCGGCCGATCTCAACGATTTAATTGAGCAATCTGGAGTTGATAAACGCAGTTTTTCTAAAACGACTCGGCCTAAGCGTATTGCTGCGGCTAAAGCATTTTTCTCTGACAGCACATTATTTAAAGGTGCTATCCATAAAGACGTGATCGAGTTAGGCCAAGAAAATTTATTTGCCAAAACCAAAAAGGGCGAAGCGCCCCAGCATCAGGCTTTTCGTTTGATTGATCAGTTGATCGACGATTGTGAGCAGATGGCGGCGGTATTACCGCACCATATGTTGGCGCAAGTAAAAACGAAATTCTGGGCATCGATGGAACAAGCGAATTTAATGAATCCCGATGATTTATTACGTTTGTTAGCCAATGCATTGCGCGGGACTCATGGTGCGGCCTTGGCAGAGCATATTCGCCAGCAATATCCTTTTGCCATGATTGATGAGTTTCAAGATACCGATAGTTTGCAGTATGAAATTTTTAATCAGGTATATAGCAGCGAAGCAGACTCGGGCTTGTATATGATTGGTGATCCTAAGCAGGCGATTTACAGCTTTCGTGGGGCGGATATTTTTACCTACTTACAAGCCGCGAAAGCACTGGATGAGAATAGCCGATTTACCTTGAATACAAACTGGCGCAGCCACAGTGATTTAGTCGCGGCTACCAATGAATTGTTTGCTCGCCATAATGAGCCGTTTGTTTTGCCTGGAAAAATAGAATTCCAATCGGTTTTAGCTGCGGGCACTTCGGATAATAAATTCTTCCATTATCGCGGCCAAGATAAGTGTGCACCCTTACACTTGTTATTGAATTCAGAAGGTACCAATAGAGACAGTGCGCGCCATAATGCAGCTGAAATGTGTGCCAAAAGCATTCATCAGTTATTGCAAAAAGGGTGTTTGAATTCGGTTGATGCTGAAACTAAAGCTGAGCAAGAAACGTCGGTAAACGCTGGTGATATTGCCGTTTTGGTTCATAATCGTAAACAAGCAAAGCTGGTAAAAGATCACTTAAAACACTTGGGTATTAATAGTGTCTTCTTATCTCGAGACAGCGTTCTAAACTCTATTGAAGCACGAGATTTATTACGTTGGTTAAGTGCCATTGCCGAACCTCAAAATGAACGTCTTTTGCGTAACGCGTTAGCCTGTGAGAGCTTGAATTATGATGCTCAATATTTAGCCTCGTTATTGAATGATGAAACTCGCTGGGAGATTGAATTAGCTCAGCTGTATCAGCTAAGAGAACGTTTTAATCAACGTGGTGTGATGGCGTTCATCATGGCTTGGCTAGAAATAGTGCCTGGAAGTTATAGAGACGACTCTGGCTCAGATCAAGTAAGCAGTGAAGACAACTCTTCAATATTGGCGGTAGAGGCTCTCGCGGTTCGTTTGCGTAAACAGCCCGACGGTGAGCGAAAGCTCACTAACTTTTTACACCTAGGTGAAATATTACAGCAAGCTAGTCGAGAATTGGGTATTCAATCTGGTTTTTATAATACCGATGGCAAAGGGTTATTAACCTTGCTTCGTTGGTATTCTGAACGTTGTCAAAATGCTTTATTGAATCAGTCGGAAGAGCAGCAGATACGCTTAGAAAGTGATGCTAACCTTGTTCAAATTGTCACCATTCATAAAAGTAAAGGGCTACAGTATCCGGTTGTGTTTTTACCGTTTTGTTGGGATGAAGACCATAATAAAGTTAAGTTTGATGCGGTTTATCATACCGAGCGGGACGATAAATCTGTACTTACGATTAATACCAAAGCCGATGATGTGGCCAAGAAGAAGCATATTGATGAAGTGCGCGCGGAAGCCATGCGTTTATTGTATGTGGCACTGACTCGCGCTGAGCAGGCGTGCTTTGTACAGCTAGAGAATATCGTAAAACATTTAAAAGCGGGGCCAAAAGGTTTGCTGATGAATTCGGCCATTGGATATTTGCTAGAACAAAACTCTGTCAGTATTGATGCTTTAAATGAACGCTTTAGTGAGGTGATCGGCGAGGGTAAATTATCGCTGCATTATTATCCTGATTGGCTAGCCAAAATGGAAACGGTCACAGCACAAGAGCATGCCCAGCAGGAAGAAAATGTTGTGTTATCACGGGCGCAATTTAAAGGACAAGTCTGGGATAACTGGCGCTTAACCAGTTATAGTCAATTGGCTAAATTGGATACCGAATCAGGTTTCTCAGGGCACGGTCATTCAGTGAGTCATCATAGCGATCTTGTTTTAGATTCTGGCAGTCAATTTGATACCGATGCTGAAATTGATTCATCCCCTGCGGCGGTAAAAACAGATTCGGAGGATTCTTACTATGATGAATCACTTCAGCAAGATGCAATTGAAGACGCTGTGCCAAGCACGAGTGAAGAAAAAGCATTAACCCCTTTTGATTTCCCTAAAGGGGCAACGCCTGGAACGTGTTTGCACGGTATTTTAGAAAACTGGGATTTTGTCGATCACGAGCAATTGACCGAGCAAGTCGAGAACCAATTAAAATATTACGGCATTGATAATGATTACGCCCCCATGCTCATCGATTGGATGGCTCAGGTTGTCGGCCAGCCGTTAGCGGAGGCGCAATGCTGTTTGGCGGATATCGCTGAAACTCATCGGTTAGTCGAAATGGAATTTTATCTGCCGATGACGGAAATTCGTGCGTCGGGGGTTATGCCATTATTAGATGGCCGTCGTTTAGCGTTTGAACCCATGCGCGGTCAGTTAAAAGGCTTTATCGATTTAATTTTTCGCCATGACGGACGGTATTATGTGGCTGATTATAAATCGAATTATCTGGGTGATCAGATAAACGATTATCAACCGGCTGCTTTAAAAGACGCGATGGAACATCATCAATACGATTTACAGTATTGGATTTACAGTATTGCTGTTGACCAGTATTTAAGCCGTCGAATTCCGAATTATGATTATGAAACGCATTTTGGTGGCGTTTATTATTTCTTCTTGCGAGGAATGAATGGCAAGACCGATGGTGAAGGGGTCTTTTTTACTCGCCCTGAAAGATCGCAATTAGAAAAATGGCGCAGTTGGTTATTAGGCTGTGATTCGATAGACGTTGAGGCCACAATAATGGCGCAAGACGATCATCAGCAAATGGGGTTATTCTAATGACGAATGTATTAAATATAGAAAGCCCGAAGAATTTAAAGTCTTGGCTGAAGTCGACCTTTGAAAAAAGCCTTGGGCAAGCCATCGATTTAGAATTGGCCACTGGCTTGTGTCTGAATGAAATTGCGTTGACTGTAAAAGAAAAAGCGCATGATGAAGCGAGTCTTAAGTTATACGCGTATTTGGTTATCAAATTAAGTCAGGCGTTGAGTCGCGGTGAAGTGTGTATTGAATTATCACACGTGTATGATTTATCGCAGAAGACAGGGGTTTTTAATAAAGATCTTGAGTCATATTTACAGTGCTATGCCACGGTGCATACTCTTTCTTTGGCGGATGGCGCAGAAAGTTTAAAGCAGCTTTCTGAAACTAATCCATATGACTTGGTCGTAAATTATCCTTTGGTTGTGATGCAAGGGCGACTGTATTTTTCTCGTTATTGGTTTTACCAGCAACAGGTGTTTTATTCTATCAGCACACGTTTGCATTCAGTCTCCGACCAGACTCAAGTCCAAATTCAAACCGAAACTGAAGCCAAAACTAAAGAGCTGAGCAACACTTTGCAGACGCTTTTTGTACAAGATGCTAAAAAAGAAACAGCTCAACCCGATTGGCAAATGATAGCCGCAGCGAATGCCTGCTTAAACCGATTTAGTGTGATCACCGGTGGCCCAGGTACGGGAAAAACAACCACGGTGACCCGCTTATTAGCGGCGTTAATTAGCCAGCAGCCAAATCTACGTATTGCACTTGCCGCGCCTACAGGTAAAGCGGCAGCGCGTTTGGTTGAATCTATTTTAGCGGCCAAAGCCAAGCTGGCGCAGACTTTTCCATTAGCGGCAAAAATTCCGGTGACCAGTTTTACCTTGCATCGCTTATTAGGTTGGCGCCCAGATGGTTTTTCTTATAACCATAAGAAAACCTTGCCTTATGACTTGGTCATTGTTGATGAAGCCTCCATGGTGGATTTACCGATGATGGCGCAGTTGATGGAAGCCTTAGCTACGAATACTCGTTTAATTTTATTGGGTGATAAAGATCAGCTCGCCTCAGTAGAAGCGGGCAGTGTTCTAGGAGACCTGTGTGACAGCGGTGTGATGGTGAATGGCTATCATGCTCATGGTTTGCAGGGCGAAAGGGCAAAACAGCTAGAAGCGCTGTGTGGCATGGAACAGGGCTATCTTAATGATTATATTGAAACCAATGCCCCTTTAATGGCGAACAGTTTGACTCAGTTAAGAGTCAGTCATCGCTTTACGCATGACTCGGGTATAGGGAAACTGGCGGCGGCGGTGAATGCAGGTCAGTTTAGCCAAGTGCAGCAAAGCTTTACCCAGTATGACGATATTCACTGTTATACCAATCTTGCAGCGCCTTTTAGTAAGGATTTAACAATCCAAACCCGCGAGGCCGAATTTGCTTGGCAGCAGCAAGTGATTAACGGTTATAGCCAATACCTGCAAGCGATTGAACAAGGCGAAAGCCCTTATCAGGTTTTGCAGCTGTTTAATAAATTTCAATTATTGTGCGCCTTACGCCAAGGCAGTTCAGGTTTGCAGGCATTGAATGATCGAGTGCAAAGTTTATTGCAAAACCGAGGGCTGCTGAACATCGATAATCATCAAGGGTCTGGTTTCAATAACTCATCGGAGCAAAGCCGTTGGTATGTAGGTCGCCCTGTGATGATTAGCCGCAACGATTACGAACTTAACTTATTCAATGGTGATATTGGTATTGCTATGATGGTTGAGAGCAAGGTTGGGGGAATAGCTGAGGGAATGGCTGATGGAAAAAAAGGTAAAAAAGAATTAAGAGTGTGCTTTGCTACCGAAGATACCAGTGCAAATTCGAGTGCAGATCCAAGTGCTCATGCTCAGCCAAACGTTCGGCAGCTATTACCGACGCGTTTGCCCAGCCACGAAACGGCATTTGCAATGACGGTACATAAAAGTCAGGGCTCTGAGTTTGCCGATGTCGCGCTGGTATTACCCGACAATCATTCGCCGGTTATTAGTCGAGAGCTTATTTATACCGCGATTACTCGAGGAAAGAAGAGTTTTTCGTTGTATTCAAATGACGAGGTCTTAGCGGCAGGGGTGAATTCTCAGATAGAACGTGCCAGTGGTTTGCGGGATTTGTTATTTAAATCCGTGATTTAATCTCTACTTGCTAAATAAATCTGAGGTCAAAGTATAATTCTAAAATCCGTGGCTTTAAGGTTTAGGCTTTAAAGTAAGCCTAGCACGCATTGCTATTAGGCATGATGTTTAAGACCGTGAGATCCCAGGGATGGGATCTACGAGCCTACATGGAGAGCGAAGCGACGTATTGACGGCGTGTCGAAAAACATTATGGCTAATAGCGATAGCGACCAATAGTTATAAACTCCTCTCAACTTTTTTTATCAACTTTGCATATCAACTTTTTATATCAACTTTTCATCTCAATTGAGAACTTCAAACGTAAGCTTGGCATCTTTTTCTAAGCGCTCAATCAAACGATCACCCAATAATGTAGAGGTCGTCCAAAACCCTCCAGGCTTATCGGCCAGCAATTCATTATCTAATGCTAAGCACGCTCCGACCTGACCGAGCATTTGGCTGGTGGAGCCATATCCAGGATCGCCTTGGCCGATGACCTTAGTGCGAATTTCTTTGCCGGTAGGGGTTTTTCCAATAAAGCGAATATCGTAATAGCCTTCGACTTGTTCTTTTGGTGTTGGGCCTTCACCGGGCTTGGGTAGCATATAGTTAGATAATAACCAACGAGTCGGCTTAATCGCCGCACCAATAAAGAAAGCCCCTAAAGCGCCGACAATAGCGGTTGCAGTTAAGCGGCCTTTTAAACCTTTACCAACCAGCATGGCTTCATCGTATTTAAAATCTTCGCCATAGGCATGGTTCAGTAGGGCGTTTGAACGAAAGACAATTCGGGTATTAATCGCAGCCATAATAAAAGGTGCAGTCCAGCCATTGAAGTTTTTATCAAAGGTTGGGGTCTTGGTATCAAACTGACGTGTTTTATACGAGTGGTCTTTTGGGCAAATTAAATACGGGTTCACCAAGTCTTTGCGTAACGCCGGATCTTTCATGACTTCTTCGGTGATGTTCAGCATGCTGGCGATGGTACCGCCTGATGCGCCGCCTTTTGCAGCTTTCACACGCATAGAAATATTATTACAGTATTCTCCTAGGCTCTTTTTAGCTTCGCGCTGGGTAAAGTAGGTGCCCATGTCGGAAGGGATAGAATCAAAACCACTGCAGTGAACAATGCGGGCTCCGCTGGCTTTTGCACTGTTTTCATACTTTTTCAGCATGCGATCAATCCACTGCACTTCGCCCGTCAGGTCACAATAATCCGTCCCCGATTCTGCGCAGACTTTAACCAGGGTTTCACCATATAACGCATAAGGCCCTACGGTTGAGATAATCACTTTTGCTTGTGCGCACATTGCATTAATAGCGGCTTCATCATTTGCATCTGCAATGATGGTTGTGATTTGAGGCTGTTTTATTGTGCGCTTCACATCGTCTAATTTAGTTTGCGAGCGCCCAGCAATGGCCCAATTAAGAGATTCTTGGCCAGGGTGGTTAAATTGATCGCTTAAATATTGTGCGAGTATTTGGCCGACAAAGCTGGTGGCGCCAAAGACAATGACATCAAATGCATCAAGTTGAGAATTCATAACTAACTAACACCTTATGTTGTTTTTATGCTCACAGACTAGCAATATTTGACGCCGATAGTAATGGTGAATACTGACAGAGAAGCAGCTTATCTTTAATCAAAGCCAAGGAATTGATATCATCACGCTTTTTATTCTTTGGCTAAGATAAAGTCGGTAAATTATGCGCATTGTTTTAGCTCCATTAGAAGGAGTCATGGATCATACCGTTCGTGAATTATTAACGGGTCTCGGTGGATATGATCTATGCATTACTGAATTTTTACGGGTATCTAACCATCAGTTACTACCCCCGCGCACCTTTTATCAGCTGGCGCCTGAGTTAGAAAATAGTGGTTTAACACCCTGCGGTACCCCTGTGCGTTTGCAGTTGTTAGGTTCTCAGCCCGATACGCTTGCGATAAATGCCCAGCGTGCGATAGAGCTTGGTTCTCATGGCATAGACCTAAACCTTGGCTGCCCAGCAAAAACTGTGAATAAAAGTAAAGGCGGCGCGGTATTATTGAAAGAGCCGCAGTTGATTGCTGATGCAGTGGCTGAGATGCGTAAAGTCGTACCGAGAGATAAAACCTTGTCGGTCAAGATACGCTTGGGTTGGGATGATCCTAATTGCGTCCATGAGATTGTTGATGCGATTGTATCGGCTGGGGCTGATGAACTTACTATTCATGCGCGTACCAAAGAAGATGGCTATAAAGCGGAAGCGATTAAGTGGCACTATATTGCTCAAGTTAAACAGCGATTAGCCAAAGAAGGCAAAGCCTTATCGATTATTGCAAATGGCGAGATTTGGAATGCGGCTGATGCGATTAAGTGCCGTGAAGTCTCACATTGTGATGATTTGATGATTGGCCGCGGTGCATTGGCAACACCAAATTTAGCGGCGGTGGTTGCGGGTATTAGCGATAAAATGAGCTGGCACAGTGTGGTTGAGATGATGCTGAACTATCGCAAGGTGCAAGTGATTGGCTCAAAAGGGCATCATTATTCTAGCCGTGTGAAGCAGTGGTTAAGTCAGATGCGTCAGTCTTACCCTGAAGCCGAAGAATTATTTACGCCGATTCGCAGAATTAAAAGCAGTGATGAGATGCAGGTTGCGATTGAACAATACTTAGAAGCGTCTATCACAAACAGGGTTGAAGCCTGGCAATCTTCGCTTGAGCCTTAAGCGGGCTTGAATACAAAAAATTAACGTAAAATACTATTAGGAATTAAAATGAATTGGGAAATAGACAACAACTTTTGCCATAGCAGTGTATCCACAAGCAGCAACGAAGCGGAGTTAAAGCAAGCGGTTATTGCCGCTGCGGATTACGCGTTTAATTTATTGGATGCCAACATTGAAGACGATTCAATGTTTTGTTTATTTGATTGGGACTTTAACCAGCAGCGTTTACTGATTGCGGTAACCGATCCTAGTAAGAAAAAATTGGCTAAGCATACCGTTGCTTTAACCTTAGAAGGTTATGCCGATCATATCGCCGATAAAGAAGAGCAGCAAGAGCAGATTCAATTGTGGTTGCACAATCACATTACAACCGCAGCTGCATTTTTACAGTTCTCGCTAGTCGCTGCGATTACGGCTGACGGCGATGCTGCTAGCTCGATTTTGTTGTAAATAGTTTTTGATAAGTTAATAAAAGTAGAGCTGTTCATTAACCAAACAGCTCTACTGCAAACTGCCGTTATAACGTATCTAAGTCATTTTTATTAATACTTGAAAGCTCAGCCCATCCATCGGTAGGCACTTGTTGGCTATGAGAGAAGAGTAACCGAGGGTCTTTTTTCTCGATGATACTGTTTTCAAACAGCCCCTGAATATCTTTCAACTTTATGTCGGCAACTTCTTTGGCGATGGCTTCATTGGTATCAAAGGTTAAGCGGTTGACTTCAATGTTATGCCAGAAGTGTCCTACTTTTTCGGCCATATTTTTCTTCTTACTTACCAAGCGGCTGATAAGGCCTTGTTTGTGATCGTCAAATTCTTTATCGCTGAGTTGTGCCAGTTGTTGTTTGAAGTCAGCAAAAAACAGTTCTGATTCGGCCAGAATATCGGCGCTGCTGGCGGTGGGCGATTGCACAATAAAGATCATTCCTGGCACGGCGTTTTGCGGGAAAGGCGATGCGGATACGATGTAGCCCATCTTTTTCTCGGTGCGCAGCCATTGGTAATACGGCGTGCTAATGATCTGTGCCAATAAGGCGTAGTGAGCTCGCGCATTGTCTGACGTTAGTTCATCGAACTGCTGACCTTGAATGTATAAACTCATGGCGCTATCGGGATGCTGCTGCTCGATCGATTGCAGGTACTGGTTATCAGGGCTCTGGTTATGCGAGCTCTGGTCAGCGCTATTGGCAGAGGCTTGCGCATTAGGCACCTTGCTAATCATTGCCGGCGCAATGCGCTCGCCGCTTGGCTTGTAAGCTTGCTCTAGTACCTTACTGATGGCGATGGCCGCTTCAGGTTCCAATGTGCCATGAACGTAGCTGTCTACAAATAAAGACTGTTTTAAGCGTTCATTAAAGGCGAGTACATCGTCTAAAGTGACCGTTTCTAAGGCGGCAATCAGTTCTTGTTGGCTAAAGCTTGGGTTGCGTAACCAACGGCGTAATTCACTGATGGTGCGCTCGTAAGGCTTGGCTTTTAATTGGTTTTCTAAACGGCGTTTTAGTTGAGCTTGGTAGCGTTCAAACTCGGCTTGGCTAACATTTTCTGCGGTTAACGACGCCATTGTTTCAACAATTTTTTCAAGCAAGACAGAAAGCTTGTCGTGATAGCCCGACATTGAAAGTTCAAGACCACGGCCGCTCGCATGCAGCTGATAGTTTAAACCAGCAACATAGGCAGGGTAGGTGTAGCTACTGATTAACTCGTTAACGCTGTGGCTGAAAAGCTGGGCAATGATGCGGTCTTTTGCGTTGTCGGCAACAGCTTGGTTGTGCAGGTTAATAAAGACTTTTGCTTTTGGTAAACGAAATTCTTGTTCTGGGTAATACCATAAACGCAAACCTGTTTCATCAATGAGTCGGGTAGGGATAGTCTGTGCTGGTGCATCGGTTAAGGTAAACGATTCAGGAATGAATGGATTGGCCGCTGGCAGAAATAATTGTTCGCGGTATTCGGGCTTTAAAATAGGATCTTTGTTGGCCGCTTCTGTTTTGATTACCGCAGGGCGTAGCATCATCTTGGTATCGTACCAAGGGTCGGTGGTATTGGTTTCAACTTCGGGGGCAATTAACGTACGGATTAAATTCTTACGAGTTAGCTGATTTAGGTAAGGTTTTAGAATATCAGTCGTCGGTGTTTGCCAATCGTAATCACCATAAATCACCTGACTAGGCGTTCTGTGGCGTAAGCTATTGGTCAGACGTACAGCAAAGTGACTGGCCTTGGATTTTTCTTGGTTAGCAAAGGCCAGCTCTGCCAATTGATGCTGTTCTGCGTAAATGCGTTCGATGAAGACAGGATCTTGTAAGCCTTGCTGTACGAGTTCGATGTAAGCAAATACGGCTTCGGTAATTTCATCAATGCGAAATAAACCGACCAGTGTTAGCTGAATGTTAATGCTGAGTGTTGATTCCCAAGGCGTGCTGACACCTTGGCCTGCACTTAGGCCTTCTGCCCAGCCGCGCTTTTTGAATAATGCTAATAAGCTGCCTTCACCTTCATGACCTAGTAGGTGGTTGATGATGTGCAGAGGCTTATGTTGATAAAGGCTTAGGCTTTCTGGCATTGGAAAAGCCAGCTTGAGTTGGCGTAACTCTTTAATGGGCTCTATCTGTAGATCTAGAGGCAGTTGGTCTTGTTGATATAACGGCGGACGCTTTGCTTTGACCACAATATCGCGCTTAGGTATGGCGCTGAATCGTTCTTGTGTCCATTGCTCAAGGGTATCTAGATCATAGTTACCAATCAGTGCAAAGGTCATCTCATTGGCGGAATAATGTTGGTTATAAAAGGTGATTAATTCATCACGTATTGCGCTGCCTGGACGATCTTCAAGGGTTGTTAGGCTGCCGGTAGCAAATTTTGCATACGGGTGAGCTGGGTTCATTGCTTGTTTTTCGGCCGAAAAAATTCGGCGGCCATCATCTTTAGACTTTGACGTATATTCTGCATTAACCGCATTCTTTTCTCGCTCAACATAATTGGCATCGAAGGTTGGAGAAATAAAGAAGGGAGCAAAACGGTCAAGAGCACCGGCTAGATCGTTATTATCAATTTCAAAGAAGTAGTTGGTAACATCGTGAGCGGTGAACGCATTATGACTGCCACCGTGCTTTGAAATGTAGTCTTGGTATTCACCAGAATCTGGGAAAGGCTCAGTTCCCAAAAATAGCATGTGTTCTAAAAAGTGGGCAAGTCCTTGGCGACCTTGAGGGTCGTCACCGCTGCCAACACTCACGGCGAGGGAAGCGGCGGCTTTATCAGCCTCCTTATCGGAGACTAAAATAACCTTTAAACCATTATCAAGTTCTAGCGAACGATATTCTCGCTGGTCATTGGGGCTTTGTATGATAGTAGGACTTGTTGAGTGCATATTGATCCGATACGCCGCAGTAGCTACGGCTAAAATTACCAACAGCAAGAAGGTGCTGTAGCGAGTAGAGAAAAGCATGTGAACCCCAATTTAAAACGGCTAATACTATTTAAGAGACTTTTTATAAGACTTTTATAAGACTATAGAATTAGTGCTGAGCGTTGTCTTGACGTGCGATATCTTTGGCATCTTGTAAAGAATTTTCCGCATCATCAAGCTCTGAAATTAGTTTCAGTCTATTTTTACAGTCTTCTAGTTCAGACGATAACAAAGCTGATTGGTTCAGAAAAGCTTGATCAATAGCATCATAAACCGCTTTTATTTGAGCTGAGCTGTCTGCTTTTGGTGTTTTTAGTACTTGCAGACAAGCGTGGGCAATTTGGTGATAAAGTTTTTCTTTTTTCACGGAAGGTTCCTGATAGTCGTAAATTTGTCGTAAATTCAAAGAGCCTGAGATTATATCGCATTACGGCCTTCATGGATGCAGCGAAAAACTCTGTGTACTGTAAAAACATTGTACTTACCAGTCCGAGAATGAGTGGCTATGCACGCTAGCGTGAATATCAGGTAGGCAGATTAAGTGTATTGGAGGTGTCCGTAATAACTGAAGCGTCTTAATGAATGTTTTATAGCCAGAATAAGTTCTAAGAAATAGCACTAATTATCTAGGCAAGTATGGTTAGTCACTACCTATACTTAGTATAAGTTTAGTAAGAAACTGAGATAGAGCAGTGGCAGATAAACAAGCGTTAACAACAGGTGAAGCCGCAAAGTATTGCGGTGTTAATTTCCGAACCGTCATTCGTTGGATTGAACGAGGACATTTGGATGCGTATAAACTTCCGGGCAGGGGGGATAATCGGATACCGATCGATACCTTTGTGGATTTTTTACGGCAGAACGATATGCCTGTTCCTGATGAGCTGATTGCAGGGGATCGCAGATTATTGCTCTTTACGTCACCCGATAGCCCTGCTGGAGAGCTTGCAGCGGACTTAAGGCGTCATAATTGGGATGTGGTTTTAGCCGATGATCCTGTGCAGTTGGGTTACTTGATTGCGAAGGATAAGCCTTCTGCCTTATTAATGATGGATCTTCAGTATGCTGATGTTGCTTCTCGTATAATGAAGGATGTGAGCAAAGATCGCAATGAGGTGCCCAAGATGGCCTTATTACAAGGTAATCAAAGAGAAATACACGACGGTTGGGATTCTTTTCAGTGGCCAGAGCAGCGTCAAGTATTGCTGGATTACTTAGATCACGATGGTTCAGAAAGCCACTGAGGCAATGCTAAAAAAACTTACAGGATTGCTGGCCCGTATGGGATATAACGGTTATCCGTTTGTTTTTTGAGCCAGCGGATAAACTCTTTTTCTGCTGCTCGTTTTTCAGATTTAAGATGGCGTAAAAAATAGATAGTTGGATTTTTACTGCCAAAGGTCCATGTTGAAAATTTCATTTCACCAACCGTAAAGAACATGCACAAGTTTAAAACTTGAGCATCGGTGAAACCCTCAATTGCCTTTAACCATGCTTGTTGTGGCATGTTTAGGTAATTATTTACCAAATCAATATCGGCCTTTTCAAGGCTAATAATCTCTTCTTGAACCGTCTCTTGGCTACTTATTAACGAAGCATAACCGAGTAATTTCTCTGAAGAAATCTCTGCTTTTTGGTCTGCTGGCTGCCATGTATCAACCATAATAAATCGCCTCTTAAAAGGTAGGGATAGTAATATTGCTGCGATATACTATCGATTCGTATAATAGAAACAAGTAATCTTTGACATATAGATTGTTTTATAGATTGTTATATACATGTTTTTTGCTAGGAATAATGAATTAATGGATGAGTTTGCTGAAATACGGCCCTATAACGATAATGAATTCCAACAAATTCTAGAGCGTTTATTAGCCGAACCAGACCTAGTAAAAGGGCTGGCTTATTTTATGCGCCCAAATTGGCGTGGGCCTTTGCGCTTATTGGCTCGTTCTTTAATACGTTGGCGTTTGCAGAAGGATCTTTCAGGTCTGGAATCGATTGCTGAATTTCAACAGTGGTTAGCGGGCTATGTCGAAAAAATCATTCAGAAAACAATCACCTCGCTAGAGGTTACTGGTATTGATCAATTAGATGCCAATAAAAGCTACTTGTGGTTGTCGAACCATAGAGATATTGCGCTTGATCCTACGCTGGTTAACTATGCGCTGCACACCCATAATAAGCCGACAGGGCGAATCGCCATTGGTGATAATTTGCTAAAAAATCCTATGGTCGGGGATTTTATGCGACTGAATAAAAGCTTTATTGTTCGACGTTCAATTAAAGCCAAGCGCGAAAAGTTTACTGCGTTACAGCTATTATCCAAATATATTCGCTTTTCAATCTCAGATGGGCACTCAGTGTGGATTGCACAACGAGAAGGACGTGCAAAAGACGGAATCGATACAACCGATACCGCTGTTTTGAAAATGCTGAGTTTGGCGGGCCGAACTGATAAAGAAACATTTTCACAGTCATTGCAGGCGTTAAACCCTGTGCCAGTAAGCATCAGTTATGAATTTGATCCTTGTGACCTTATTAAGGCGAGAGAGCTTGCGGCTATTTATCAGGGTGAGGAATATCTAAAAGCGGATGACGAAGATGTTACCAGTATTGTGACAGGGTTAATGGGGAAGAAAGGTCGTGTTCATGTCAATTTTGGTGGTGAAATTGATGAGTCGCTTTTTCATACCGCCGAAATGTTAGCAACTGAAATTGATCGCCAGATTGTTAATGGCTATGCGAGTTTTCCAATCAACTATGCGGCTCACAAGTTACTCGCAGATCAAGGAAAATGTCAGCCTCTCGAAGAGTATGATGAAGCCGATATTAAGACAGGTACAGTGGAATTATCCATTCGCTGCAAGGATGAAAGTGAGGCGGTAAAAACGCAGCTTTATTCAATGTACGCTCAACCGCTCATTAGGAAACAAAATAAATATTATGAATAAAGTATTGGTATTGCTGTCGTGTTTGAGCTTATCAGCATGTGATTTAGACCTAGGTTCTAGCTATGATCCTACAACTCGTACTATGTATGTCGATTATTACCAAGAGCCGTGTACCGATAGTGCTACTTCGTTATGCTTTCGTACGAGTCTTAATTCAGATGATGCTTATGCCGTTAATACTAAAGGCATGTCGGGCTTTGAAGCCTTAAAGTGGGGTAGCCGCTATACCGTACAAGTAGAGGCTGAAAGAGATGACAATGGTAAAGATACTCACTATACCCTTGAAAGCATTGATTCAACTGAAGTGATCGATGCTAGTACCAATGAGTTTGTATTAACCTTCAATATGGCCAGCGGTATTTTGCAAGACAATCAAAATAGCGAATGGATCATTGCGGCTAAGAAGACTTTTACATGCACAGATGCCGATTGCACAGCATTAACGAATGCTGCTCGTGATACAAATAAAATACAGTTGAGTTTTTCTACAGAGAACGATGAGCTGACGTTATTAGCCGTTAAATGTCAGTCTTCAGATTCTAATTTTTCTTCAGTATGTGAAGGTGTTAATGATGCGGTATTTGATATTGCACATTATCAAACGGACTGCGGGTTGGCGGTTCCTAGATTATGTTTAGTCTATAAAGAAGAAGCTGATGCGAGTACTGATTGGAATGTATTACCTTTTAGTATTACTGGTTTTACAGCTCAGTGGGGCTTGCAATACGAATTGGATTTGACGGTTAAGATTCAGGCAAAAAGTTTGAAATCTGTTGAGTTTATTAAAGAAAATGACGCCGTTAAAGATCGAACAAATGAATCGTTTAAGATGATTATGCGAACGGGAGTCGGGGGTCTAGAAAAATCCGAGGGTGATGTTATTCGTTACGATGGTTTAGATTTTAATTGTGCCCGGTTTAATCAATGCAATGACATTGATGATGCAGTAGCGAGTGCAGACAGCAGTTATGAGCAGTTTCTTATTTTACAAGCATTGGTAGAAAGTCCGGGTGAAAATGCTGGTGACAGTCCGGTTATTATCATTGAAGATTTACTGTGTGATGCTGGGTCGAATGAGTTTGCTCTTGACTGCGTGTCTGATTATGACGACGTATATTGGGTGGAAGTGAAGTAGTAATTTCTTATTGGTTATTGCTTAAGAATAAGACATAAAAAAAGCGGCTAAGCCGCTTTTTTTATGTCTGGAATATAGCTTACTATTTAGAACTACTATCTATACATGCTATCTAGAGCTGCTAGCTAGTTATTACTGACGGTTAATAACTTGATTCATACGCTTACTGGCTTTTTTGGCCGTATGCGTATTAGGGAATTCTTGCGTAATTTTACGGAAGTAGTTCAGTGCTTTGGCATTATCCCCATGGCTATTATATTCACTCATATAAATTAAGCCGATTTGGTATAACGATTTAGCACGCATATCATCAGAAGATGATTTGTTATCGTATAAAATCAAATAAACACTTTCGGCGTCAGCAACGCGATCTCCAATAATGGCACGCTCACTCATGGGAGTTAAATCGGCATCAAACGGAATATTTGATTGTTGTAATAATGCGCTACGATCGGCTAATGATAATAACTCTTTCGCGGTCAATTGGCTTTTAGAAGCCTTACGCTCTTCAATAAGCGCTACTTTAGCTTCTATTTTTTTGCGTAAACGCGATTCAGGGTATTCCTGGAAATGACGGTTGAAATATTGCAGAGCCTTATCATCATTACGCTGTTCTGCATAAGGGTTCATGTACATTAAACCAATTTGGTAAAGGGCTAATGACTTAATGTTCGCGCTGTAGTTTTTATCGTTAAGGCCTTTTGTATAGGTAATTACCGCTTCATCAACATTGTTTCTAGCAATGGCTTGAACTGAAAAGGTCAAAAGGTCAGGTTCTTCTTGTAAAGCCGCCGCGCCGCGCACTTTTATGTTTTCTTCGTAACGACCAATTGCATGTCCACCGGCACCTGCGGCTACAAAAGGTGTAGCAATAGAGCAGCCCGTTGTGATCATTACGACCAGAGCAAGACCTAAAAGTCTAAGATTCATGTGTTTGTCCCTAAAATATAATTATCGTGAGAATTGTTTTTTTATAATAGTTCTAGTCTAACGATAGAAGGTAAGATTTAGAAGAGATAGATCAAAAAATGGTGTGTTAATAATAGGCTAATTGAATGAGTTGGTCAGAGTGCGACACAATTATGATGCCATTGAAGCGTTGGCGGCGCTAGCGACAGAGAGGAGCTGTGGCTGAACAGAATTTCAGCCACAAAAATAGAGTTATAAGAAAACTTAAAGCAAGCTTATAAGAACAGGACGGCACTCACTCCAATGGCAGCCCCTAGTATCGCACCGCCAATCATACCTTTAAACATGGCAGAATTTGATTGCTTGGCTATTTCGAGCAGCAGGTTATTTTGCCTCTCTTCAATGGCTTGGATTTTGGCCTGTTGCTGCTTATTGAGCGCATCAACTTTCTGTCGGCTTATTCTATCGGCAATTACCATCATTTGCTTTTGCATATGAGGTTGTAAGCGCTTAAATAAAACGCTGTCATTGCCTAATTCTGATAATGATATCTTAATCGGGGTTAACTGTTGCTTAAGGCTGCGTTCAGCAATAGTAAGACGTTCTTGCTGTGTTTGAAGTAGTTGATGACTGACGCCATCTAAACCCGCAGAGATTTCTGCTTTAGCAGACAGTACTGAGTTATTTAAGCGTTGCTGAATCATTTTTTCGATGGTTTCTAACGATACTTGATGAGCATCCATCTGTGGCGCCTTTTCAGGTACGTCATTCGCTGCAGTATTCTGTAATGAATCAATCACAGCCATCACCGCTTGTTGATTTGCCGGCTTAGGTAAAACGCCGCTAGCGCCATGAGACATCGCTAAAGTATTGTATCCGTCACCTTCTTTTGAGGTGTACATAATAGTCGGTATGCCTTGGGTTTTTGGATTGCGCTTGATGGTTTGAGTGGCCTCTAGACCATCCATTCCAGGCATCATGTGATCCATGAAAATAATATCGGGGTGCTGGTTTTCTAAGTAGGTTAATGCTTCTTCGGCACTTTCTACCCCTAAAGTGATTACATTCATCTTTTCTAGCAGACGCTGAAGCATGATTCGAGCTGATTTAGAGTCGTCTACAATGAGGGCACTTTTTATTGTCATGGTGGCACATCCTTATCGCGCTTTAAGTCACTGTTGACATAAGCATTCAGCAATAGTGTCCTTCTATTATGAAATGGTCAATAGACGGGTTCTATTTTAAATGCGAATTGGTACTCATTTGTACTGAAAATGAACAAAGCAGCCTATTTATGGCTGTTGGCGCTGGCTGACTTGGCGTTAGCGCATTACAATAGATATTAATATTCTTATTTAAAACTGTCTCGAACATAGCTCTATCTATAAAGAACGAAGGAACAAAAAAATATGAGTGATGATGCTAGGCTGACTCAAAGCGCTGCAATATTGTCAATTATCGTTGCAGCGATACTGATTTTAGCAAAAGGGGTCGCTTGGGTTGATACGGATTCTGCAAGTATTCTTGCTTCGTTTGCGGATTCTAGTTTTGATATTGTCGTATCACTCATTAACTTTTTTGCCATACGGTTTGCTTTTTCCCCGGCGGATAAAGAACATCCATTTGGTCATGGTAAAGCGGAGTCTTTGGCCGCACTTATGCAATCGGCATTTATTGCGGGTTCTGCGTTTGTTTTACTACTGCATGCGAGTGAACGCCTGATTCACCCTAAGCCTATTGAATCATGGCAGTTAGCAACGTGGGTGATGGTTGTTTCACTTATTTTAACCATTGTTTTAGTAATGTATCAGCGCTGGGTTTATAAGAAAACCGGTTCGCTGGCTGTGAAAGCTGACTCTGCTCATTATTTCAGTGATATTTTAGCGACAATCGCTGTCATTGCCGCATTATTGGGTGGGCAGTGGGGCATTGTGTGGCTTGATCCATTAGTGGCTATCGTTATTGTATTTGCCTTATTAAAGAGTGCTTTTGATATAGGGAAAGAAGCGCTAAACATGTTAATGGATCATGCGCTTGAGCCTGAAGTTGCAGAGATGATTAAAAAGTTAGTGGCGAGTAACCCAGACATTTTAGATTGCCATGATATTAAAACGCGCCAGTCTGGAAATATTCAATTTATACAGATTCATTTGGATTTTTCTGCGAACGTTTCTCTCTATCATGCTCATACACAAGGAGAATGGTTAGTCGGTGAAATTGTTAAGCAATTTCCACGGGCGGATGTCTTAATTCACCATGACCCGATTGAGCATAAAGAAATGAACACGCATCACCGAGTTAATAACACTTGATAAGGGCCTTGATTTTTAGTGTTTCAGTACTGTTTATCTGCCCGTGCTGGGGCATGGAGGAACGCTATTTACATACCTTCGAACTGCAAGAGGGCGGTGGTAATCAAGCGATTAAAATTGATGTAATTACTGAGCAAAAACCGTTCAAAATTAACGTTATAGAATACTCCCATGATTGGTTAAAAGATTACATTGATAACCTGTCTTATAATGTTGATGGCTTTTTCATTGATACCTTTTTCGGTGACGATATTATTGAAGATGATGTGAACGGTAGCCGAGCTAAATTGTCATTCTTCACACGTCGCGAAATAGGAAAACCCGTCGATTATCAATATGGCATTAGCGTGAAGCTGGTGCTTCCTAATACTGACGAGCATTTAAATCTATTATTAGAATCATCAGAAAGTGATGAGGATGAGCGCGAGAGTAACCCTATCAATACTGTCGATAACGTACAATATTCGACGGCCTTACGTTATATCTTTGAAGAATCAGAACGCTGGAAAGTTAACTTTGATACGGGAATTCGTTGGGGTCTACCGACCGATCCTTTTAGCCGACTTCGTTTTCGACGTTTTGCATACTTTGATAATTTTAGAGTGAAAGCAACGCAAAACTTTTTCTGGTCAGGAACTGAAGGGTTTGGGGAAGAAACCAAGATTGAGCTGAATCAGCCCTTAAATATAGATCGCATAATTAGATACTCTGCAGGCGCTGAATATTTGCTGGATGATGGTTTTTTTAATTTGAATTATGGGGTCACACTTTTTCATGAGCTTAACTCGTCAGAAATTTTGGCGTATTACTTTCGTGCCGCGGGTGACTCCATTGAAGGGCCAACATTTAACAATTATGGTATTGGAATACGCTACCGTCGAAAGGTCTATCAGGATTGGATGTTTGTTGAAGTGAATCCAGAATTAGAGACTCAGCGTGAAACTGAATACGATATTACTCCTATCATAATGTTCCGCTTTGAAGCCTTAATTGGTGTTCGTTAACCGCGTTTTCGGTAGTAGCGTTTTCTGTAGTACCGTTTTCTGTAGCAGCGTTTTCGATAGATAGGCATGTACCGAAAACGCCATGTTGCAAGCGCTAACGAATACTAATCTTCAAACATACCCGCAAAAAGTGGAGAGGTTAGATAGCGTTCACCTGAATCTGGTAAAATCACCACAATGCATTTATCTTTGTTTTCAGCTTTTTCAGCCTGTCGTAATGCTGCAACCATGGCTGCTCCGCATGAAATACCGGCAAGAATGCCTTCTTCAGCCATCAAGCGGTGAGCCATTGCCATGGCTTCATCATTGCCGACAGTTTCTACTTCATCAACGAGATCGACATCTAAGTTACCTGGTATGAAGTTGGCACCAATTCCTTGGATCTTGTGTGGTCCAGGTTTGATTGTTTCACCCGCTTTCGTTTGGCTGATTAGTGGTGAATCTGTCGGTTCAACAGCAACTGTTGTAATTGCTTTGCCTTGGGTTTTTTTGATGTAACGGCTGACACCAGTAATAGTACCGCCTGTGCCAACGCCTGCGACGAAAATGTCTACGCTACCATCGGTATCATTCCAGATTTCTGGGCCTGTTGTTTGCTCATGAATCGCTGGATTGGCTGGATTCTCAAATTGCTGCAATAAAATGGCATTGCCATTAGCGGTTGAAACCAACTCAGTGGCCTTATCAACAGCGCCTTGCATGCCTTTTGGGCCTTCTGTCAGCACAAGGTTAGCACCAAGGGCTTTCATGACTTTACGTCGCTCTATGCTCATTGTCTCTGGCATTGTTAGCGTTACTTTATAGCCACGAGGAACACCTGCCATAGCTAAGGCAATACCGGTATTACCGCTAGTAGGTTCAATGATTTCCATGCCAGGCTTTAGTTTGCCATCTTTTTCAGCTTGCCAGATCATGTTGGCACCGATACGACATTTCACCGATTGGGCAGGGTTACGGTTTTCTAGCTTCACAAACAGTTTGCTATGCTTGCTCAGTTTATTGATTCGTACTAAAGGTGTATTGCCTATCGATTGTGAAATATCATCAAATATTTTCATGTCTACTTGTTTCCTTTGTGAATACTCGCTCTAATCAATGGATGACGATTGGTAACTTACGCAGTCGTCAGTTTTCATATTTTTTAAACGTTATGCTTTTTTAACTGTATGTAAGTCTACACTGAAGTATAGCGATGGTGACAATCAATTGGTGCTTTTCACTGCAGGTGCCCTAAAAGGGGCTATTTAACCGAGTGATTTAATTCAGAGCTATTGAAAGTTGGTGTCATTAACTGATTTACTATTCAAACCAGTCGCCAAGTATTATGAATATCAGAAATAAAATATTCTAGGAGTTACTGTGGTATTAAAAGCGCAGTTTTTGAGTGATGAGTTGGTCGAATTAGAGCAGCAGATTAACCGCTATGAAGGGTTGTTGTCTTCTGGTTATAAAAAACTGAAATTTCCAAACGATATTGAAAAAGATTACGATAATAAAAGTAACTCTTTATTTATTGATTCTTCACGCTCAATTCTATCTTTTGGGGTGCTGCTCTATCTTTTCTTTGGCTTTGTTGATTATGCGTTAGCCGAGGAACAAGCGGGTACCCTATGGATCATCCGCATGGTGATAGCTGGTGCAATGCTATTAACCATTAACCTTGTTTTTAATCGAAGATTGGTGCACTGGGTTATTAAATTTGCATCTTTCGGCATGGTGGTCATTGGATTAAGTATTGTTGGCTTTATGGCTCTGGTAGATGAGCCTTATGCATACGCTTATCATCTTGGCTTAATCCCTTGGCAGGTTTTTGTGCTTGTCGTGTTAAGGACGAATTTACGCGCCATCGCTATTAACTCCATCATTGTCTATATTGCTTATATTCTAGTATCGGTTACTAAAGATTTTTTACCTTACCATCCTGAGGTTGATGAGCTTGTCATCATCATGCATCCTTTGTTTACCGTTTTCTGGGGTGTATTGATATTGATGGGGATTTATCTTGGCTACGAGTTAGAAAAGACGTCTCGCATTGCATTTGTTAAAAATCGTTTGTTATCCCTTGATGCCCAGCGACTAACGCTGTTGGGTGAAGAGTTGCATTTATTGTCAACCACCGATAGCTTAACGGGGCTAGCAAATCGACGCCATCTTGAAAACTGTTTTGATTCGGAGTGGCGAAGAGCAATTAGGACTCAAGACTCAATCGCATTAATCATGATAGATATTGATCATTTTAAAAAATACAACGACCTTTATGGACACCAAGCCGGTGATGATTGTTTGCGCCAAGTATGCGATTCCTTAAAAGAGTATGCTCAGCGATCAGGTGAGTTGATTGGTCGCTATGGTGGAGAGGAGTTTGTTGTGCTGTTGCCTAGGATGACCCTAGTGCGAGCTCAGGTGCTCGCGGAAAGTATGTGCAGTAGGATTGCTGGCTTGAACATAGAGCATGGCGAATCAATGGACAATAAGGTGACCATTAGTATTGGTATTGCTGCAATGGTACCCAGTATAAAGGATGATCCAGCTAACTTATTACGCATTGCTGACCGCTGTTTGTATCGAGCGAAAGCAGACGGTCGTAATAGAGTTGTCAGTTGATTTTAGTTGATTCTGTTAATAATTGAGATGGCCAGACTGAGACTTGCCATCTTTAATTAAAGATTCCTGCTTGTGTAACCTATCGATTTGCTTGTCTTTTTCTTGCCATATATCAGAAATCCATGATTGAAATTGAAGCTTGAATTCAGCATCATTCTCATAGTCACCATGACAAAAATCTGAAGGAATCGGCACTTCACGAATACGCACAATGATTTTAGGTATCTTGTCATGCATAAAGTCGGAGAAGCTTGGGATGCCTTTTGGGTACACGATTGTGCAATCTAATAATGACTGAAATTTATCACCCATTGCATTAAGCGCAAATGCGAAACCACCTGATTTAGGGTTGAGCAGGTGCTTATAAGGCGGCTGCTGCTCTTCATGTTTCTCAGGAGTAAGTCGTGTCCCTTCAAAGAAGTTCATGACGCTGGTAGGTATGTATTTGAATTTCTTACAAGCGTTCTGAGTGGTCTCAATATCCTTGCCTTTCATTTCTGGGTGCTTTTCTAGGTAACTTTTAGAAAAACGCTTCATGAAAGGAAAATCGAGTGCCCACCAAGCTTGCCCCATGATAGGTACGCGAATAAGTTCTTGTTTTAAAAAGAATTTAAGAAAAGGTATTTTGCCATTAAGTACATGCTGAAGTACCAAAATATCAACCCAGCTTTGGTGATTAGCTGATACAAAGTACCAGCCTTTAGGATTAAGGTTGTCGGGTATTTCAATATCCCAAAGTGTTCCTTGGGTGAGTTTCATCCAGCCGCTGTTGCATGAAATCCATGCGCTAGCAATGGTGCTGAAAATAGGGTCCATAACCTTACGGACCGCTATTTCAGGGAGGATGAACTTAATAGGTGTCAGTATGAAGAGAAGAGAACACCAAAAAATAACATTAATAAAAAGTAATGTGCTGGCTATTATTGCCGTTATTTTTTCGCGCATATCGTTCCCTATGATTTGAGTTTTTGAGCTTGTATCGATGTTAATGCAATAGTGTATACAATGTCTTCAACCAATGCGCCCCTTGAGAGGTCATTTACTGGTTTTCTTAAGCCCTGCAGCATTGGACCCACACTAATCACATGGGCGCTGCGTTGCACTGCTTTGTAAGTTGTGTTTCCGGTATTTAAGTCAGGGAAGATCAATACGGTTGCTTGTCCTGCGACTGGACTATTTGGCGCTTTGCTCTTGGCCACAGAAGCTGTGGTCGCTGCGTCATATTGCAAAGGACCATCGATGATCAAATCAGGACGCAATTCTTTAGCGATTGCAGTTGCCTGTTTTACTTTCTCTACATCGCTACCTGTGCCAGATGCGCCAGTCGAGTAGCTGATCATTGCAACCTTAGGCGTTATGCCCATGGCTAAGGCCGAGTCGGCGCTCTGAATGGCGATATCGGCTAATTCTTCGGCATTAGGGTCGGGATTTACTGCACAGTCACCATAAACCAAAACTTGCTCAGGCAGACACATATAAAATACAGAAGAAACCAGCTTTGCTCCCGGAGCAGTTTTAATAAGCTGCATGGCTGGGCGAATGGTATTCGCAGTGGTATGAATTGCACCTGAGACCAATCCATCAACCTTATCTAAAGCAAGCATCATTGTCCCTAGCACAACGTTATCTTCTAACTGAGCAACCGCCATTGGGGCTGTTAGGTTTTTATGCTTGCGTAATTCAACCATAGCAGGGACGTAATCTTCACGAATATTGTCCGGCTCCATGATGACGATGTCAGAAGGCAGTTCAATACCTTGGGCTTCGGCTACTTGATGAATAACTTCGGCATTACCTAATAAAATACACTGGGCAATTCCACGCTGTTGGCAGATCGTTGCAGCCTGAATGGTGCGAGGCTCTTCACCTTCCGGAAGAACAATGCGCTGCACATTTGCACGAGCACGCTCAACCAGTTGGAAGCGAAATGCTGCAGGGCTTAAACGCTCGGTATGAGGCGCATTAATAGCGGTTAATAACGTAGGAATGTCGATGTGCTCGGCAATGTGGGCACGAATTAGATCAATACGCTGTAGGTCATCTTCTGGAACCGCAGTATTAATACGGTGAAGTTGGTTAGCACAAGCAAAAGTATCGCTTTCTGTGGTCAAAATTGGTAAGCCGTTTGCGATGGCTTTTTGGCATAAGCGTAAGGCATCATCGCCGGGTACTAAGCCGCCAGTTAATACTAAACCTGCTAATGGGGTACCGTTTGTTTCTGCTAAAGCACAAGCCAGAATAATGTCATCTCGGTCACCAGGGGTTACGATTAGAGTACCCGCGGTTAATCGGTTTAACATGTTTGGCAGGGTGCGAGCACATAGCGTAATCGTTTTAACTCGACGTATTTCTAACTCGCCTTCACTGATGGTTCCCGCTTTTAATTGGCGAGCAATATCAAGAGTTCTTGGGCTAATAAGATCACGCTGCCACGGAATAATGCCTAATAAAGGGCAGTGATCTAAAGTGATTTTAGGCGCTTTGCTTAAACGCTCTGCATCACTATCACTCGAGTTTGAAAGCATGAAATGAGATTCAGCAGGGGTGCCATATTTATTGATGATCGCACCAATGATATTGCCTGCTTTAAACCCACCAAAGATGGCCGCGTTTAAGTTAATGTCGGCTTGGATGTCATGAGAAGAGCGATCTTCAGCGCTGCTTACTAGAATAATATCGGCATTGAGAGCCTTGGCTATCTCGGCATTTAATTTAGCCGTGTACGGCTCGCTACGGTCAGGTACTAAGCCTTCAACAATAGTGACCTCTGTGCCTGAGGTTGCAATGTGATGCAAACCTACTAAGTCTTCTAATAGACGGTCTGTCTGCCCAGTACTAATTAACTGTTGAGCTTTTTTAAGCGGCATTGGCTGAGGTGGGTTTAGCGGATAGGTTTGTTTAACCATCTGCGTCGATCGCTCAATTTCACCTTCAGTATAAGGCGCCACTGGCTTGAAAAAAGAGGCTTTAATGCCTTGAGTATCGAGGGCGTGTAATAGGGCGATACTAATACTGTTTAGGCCGCTGTGTAGGCCCGTTGGCGCGATAAAAATATTAATCATGGTTGCATAACTCGTAGCAGTCTTGGGCGATCATTAGTTCTTCATTGGTAGCGATAACCATCGCTACTGGGCTATTGGCTTGGCTAATAATACCTTGCTCATTGCCCGCTTGGTTGTTCAATTCTGAATCAAGGGAGATCTGAGAATTAGGCCAGTAATTGATAATACGCTGGCGAATGGCGGTTGCGTGCTCGCCAATACCGCCAGTAAATACAACCGCATCAATAGTCGCCAGAGAGGCCGACAATGCGCTCAATTCACGAGCAATACGATAACAGAATGCATTGATGGCTTGGCTTGCCTGCTCATTACCTGCTGCCTCTTCGGAAAGTAAGGTGCGCATATCATTGCTACAGCCTGATAATCCTAATAAGCCACTCTTTTTGTTTAGGCTGTTCATGATGTCTTCAATACTGGTATTTTCAGCATTCATCATAAATTCAATCAAACCTGGGTCAATACTGCCACAACGGGTGCCCATGATAAGGCCATCTAGCGGTGTGAGTCCCATGCTAGTATCAACACTTTTGCCATTAGCAATTGCGCTGGCACTGCAACCGTTACCCAAATGAGCACATAAGATATTCAGTTCTTCTTGTGGCTTATTTAATTGTTTAGCGCAGGCTTCGGTAATGTAGCGATAGCTGGTTCCGTGGAAACCATATTTACGTACGCCATGATCTTCATACCAGGCTTGAGGAACGGCATATAAATAGGCGTGCTCAGGCATAGATTGGTGAAATGCAGTATCAAACACGGCGACTTGTGGAAGTTGCGGTAACAATTTTTGGCAGGCTTCAATGCCTAACATATTAACCGGATTATGAAGCGGCGCTAAATGGCTGATCTTTCTTAAATCAGCAATATTTTCGTCGTTCAAAAGTGTAGACGCAGAAAATTGCTCGCCGCCATGAACGACACGGTGACCGATGCCCGTTAAAGAATCTAGAATATGCCATTCATCGAGTAGAACGGCCAAGGTATCAAGCGCAGCTTGATGGCCTTGATCGGTAATCAGGCTTTCGCCTTTGTGTAAACCAGACCAGTTGATAGTCGGTTGCGCTTCGTATAAACGTTCAGCTAAACCGCTGATTATAACGTCTTGTGTCGACATGTCGAAGATGGCGAATTTGATAGATGAACTGCCACAGTTAAGGACAAGGATATTAGCACTGCTCATGAGGGGCCTTAATGTAATACCAAAAAAATAAGTGGCCATCTTAAACTAAAATGATGGCCGATAAATTGTCGCTTGAAAACAAGCTGACACATATCAATTTGAATGTGATTTTATTATTGCTAACTAAGAGATTGATTTAATGCGTGTTGTATATTGTCTAAAACATGCAATGCATTCTTACTGGCAATATCAGGTAACTTATTGATATTGAAGCGAATCCCATAGTGGTAATCTTCTCTTTTATTATTATATCGCACTACTTCAGCAGGAATGCGCTTAATACTATGGAATTCACTTAAAATATTGATGTATAAACGTTGCCCCATTTTAAGTTTTATCGGCGTTACAATAGCAGCGCCGTTTATAGAAAAGTTGCTCACTTCTACAATCTGTAGGGGGTTAATTAATCCGAACCAATAGCGGGTTTGCAGTTCGAATTTCAACCCGCCTGCTAAGGTGCGGGTATCAATTCTGCGCTCATTTGTGATCAAGTTGATATATTTCCATTATTTTATTGAAGACGATTCCAGTTTCGTCTTTTGTTCAGTACTATTTTGACGATTCAAGCGTATTAAAACGGCTCAATTTGTTATAGCGAATCATATTTTGTATTTCTTCAACATACTCTTCTCGGCGCTCAGAGTAGCCAATCAATCCTTCGGCTAAGGCAACGCCTGTGACGGGTTGATTGTTATCAATGGCCTCTTGTCTAATCTCGCGCAGCGTTTTGTAGCTGGCATGCCTGTTAAGATTTTTAATATAGCTTTTAACGGAGTCTAATGGCGTATCAAAATCAGCGACCTCGTGATTAGCACCGCTATTACGGCTATTGGGAACAATGCCGCAGCCTTTACTAAAACACCATTGGCCAAAGTAATTATTACCTTCTTGTGCAAATCGACTGGTTCCCCATGCGGATTCATTGGCAGCCTGGGCTAAAACCAAAGATGCCGGAATAGTATTAATTTTTTTATCTAAAGCTTTAACTTGAACTTCAGGAGGCAGTTCATCACTGACTTTATACGTTTTCGCAAGAGCCGCGAGTGTATCTGCTTGCTGGCTATTGAGATTTGATAGGCTTTGTTGAATGCTCAATAATTTTTCACGTTGTTTTAATACATCGGCATTGGCTTTTTGAATCAAAGGGCTTAGAAAATTAAAGAAGTTAGCCTTTTTCTCTTTAACGCTAATTTGTGGTGTTGAATGAGTAGCGCTCTTTTTTGCTAGATCTGAATTTTTGTTAGCTTCAGAAACATCATTCGACTGATCACAGGCGGTAAGTAACGTAAGGGCAGCAGCCACAAATGCCTGTTTTAGGGTTGAAAAACCGTTAAATGGCGAGAATAATATCGATGTGGTCGGTAGTGAAAAATTCAAAATGCGTCCTTTTATGGCAATAAATTTATACTCAGTATAGGTGATTCTAATGGCTTCTATCAAAAATTAAAGTCTTATTCTAATTGGTCGATGTTAATAACGTGAGAGAAATACTTGCCTGAAATGTAACAGAACGTTATAAACGTTACAAAAATCGCAATCTATTCTAATTCACCGCTAAGCTAATCACGTAAGTAAAGGCCAAGTATGGACACTGAACCATTAATATTGATCGCCGATAAAAATTTGAGCACCCAGGCGGTATTAGCGGACTTGTTGGTTGCAGATGCTCAGGTTACTTCAATTATTCAGGATGCTCAGATTGATTTTTGGCTACAGCAAGAAGTTGAAAACTTACCCAGTTTATTGATTTTAGACTATCAATTTTACCAGCTGCAAACCCAGGCGGTATGTCGGCGTTGGCTAGACCACCCGTTAATGAAACAGGTTCCTATCATTATTTTGGCTGATTCCGATAATGATAACGATATCGAATTGCTTGCCTTGACCAGTGGCGCCGTTGAATTTTTAGCGAAACCTTTTAAGAAGCCCAAATTAACGTTAGCAAGAATCAAGTTACAGTTGTCTAGAGTTAAAGAACATCGTCATTTATCATCACTTTCAATGACGGACGCTTTAACCAAAATCGCTAATCGCCGTTATTTTGATGAATTTTATCATGCGGAGTGGCGCAGGGCGTGCCGTGAACAGGGATCGCTAGGGGTGATAATGATCGATATTGATTATTTTAAGGCCTTTAATGATCATTATGGGCATTTACAGGGAGATGAATGTTTAGAGCTCGTCGCGCAGCAGTTAAAAGCAGTCGTACAGCGGCCACGCGATTTTGTTGCACGTTTTGGCGGTGAAGAATTTGTTGTGTTATTACCCTCTATTCAGGCCGAAGGTGTAAAAGTAGTTGCTGAACGCTTACAGAAAGCATTAGCGAGTTTAAAAATCCCTCACAAATCGTCTCGAGTAAATCCCTATGTTACTGTCAGTATGGGTTTAGCTTGGTGCGAGCCAGATAGTAATGTACGAGCTGACGGATTGGTCGCCGCTGCTGACGAGGCGCTCTATAGCGCCAAAGACAGGGGACGTAATCGATTCAGTGAGGTTGTTATTGTCGAAAATGAACCCGTTTTTCAGGCGGGCTAAACTTCATTATTGCTTTTGACGAATGTAGAGCGTTTTATTGGCTTTAGCGACAATTTCGCCTTCTTCATCGGTAATAACAACCGGGTAGGTAGGTAAAAATTTATCACCATTGGCTGTTTTGTCTTTAATTTCTTTTAACATTTCGTCGGTAATAATGAAGGTTGCTGATACTGTGCCTGTTCCCGGTTTAATGAATTCAATTTCGGCACTTTGATCCCATACGATGTAATCTTTTCCTAAATTGTTCATTAGCAATAACATGTAAAATGGGTCGATCATTGAGTACAAGCTGCCACCAAAATGAACGCCGACGTAATTTTTGTTATACCAACGCAGTGGTAAGCTTACTCTTGCTTGTCGAAAGTCTTTATCAATATAGGTCGCTTTTACACCCGCACCAAAATAAGGGCCGTAAATATTAATCAGTTGACGCATGCCTTTTGCGGAAGCAATCCACTCTAAAAATCGTTTGTACATAATAAAACCTTAAATTAAATGGCGGCATTCTAACAGCGAGACTCGGGTTGTGACAGTAATTACCCTATGTATCAACTAAGCGATATCTCGAATTTTTTAATAAGCGCTATGCTAAGTTAAAGATCTGAGTAATAAACCTGCTTTTATATTCTAGGAGATAAACATTCCCTATGTATCGAAATAGAACCGCAGCATCACCTCTAAATCATGCTTTAACATTACTGTTAATGACGGTATCGCTTTTGGGAGGGGTTGAGATGTCGTTTGCTACACAACAGCCTAGCCTGACAGAGAAACAGGCCGCCATTATTATTGATGAAGCCCTAAAGATGCAGCCCCTGATGTGGCAAGGGTTCGATATTCCATACAGCATAGAGCGCAGCAGTCAGCACAAAGATGCGGCCATGCTAGAAATTTTGTTTAACCATCAATTATTAATACGAGAAAAAGAAACTCAGGTTATTGAAATTAAAGACAGTAATCGCAAACGAATTGCTTTGAATTACCGTTATTCTTTTGCTAATCAGCAGGGCATAGGAAAAATCAGTTCGCAATCGGGTTTCTATTACGGATATGGTCGTCTAAAGAATATTTTGCAGCTTTCAAAGCCTTATTTAATTGGTGATGCTTATTATGCAGAGGCCTATGTACAGTGGTATGTAGTAGATATTCAGGATTGGGTTGATGCCCCCGCGTTTGATTATGCTCGAACGCTACGTCGCAGCTTAGAATCAAAAGAAAAGCCCTTTGAGAAGCGGGTTTATTTACAATACAGCGACAATAAATGGGCTTTTTGGAAGGGAAGACCAGGGGGCTTATAGTGCTAGCCGCCCTGGTTGTTTTTACCTCTTTATTGACGCTTCTAAATTGCTTTAGAGAATCGAGGGCGATTTACCGGAGTGCTGGCATCGGCACTGGCTGAATACGTTTGAATAATATTCGAGTTCAAATAAGTATCAAATACCATGCAGGCATTACGTACTAGTAAACGGCCTTTTTCAGTAATGTGAATACCTTCGGCGCTGATTTCCAACAGTTGATCTTCAACCATCGGGCTTAGCTGTGATAACTCGTCGACAAAATAGGTTTGGCTATCGATTGAGAAAGCCGAATCTAACTCAGCAAAAATCATCTGGTCGTGACACAGCAATTCCATAATCACTTGGCGGCGAATCAAATCATCGGTATCGGTTGTGATTAGCTTAACCACAGGAAATTGATTGTTATTAATCGCATCTTCATAAGCATTGATGTCTGGGCTGTTTTGTAAATAACAGTCACTAATTTGGCTAATGGAAGAAACACCGAAACCAATTAGATCGCAATCTCCGTGAGTCGTATAGCCTTGGAAGTTACGATGTAACTCTTTAGCACCTTGAGCACGAGATAACTCATCATCAGGTTTAGCAAAGTGGTCCATGCCGACGTAGTGGTATCCCACTTCCGTAAGCGTCGTAATGCAATTACCTAAAATGGCTAGCTTTTCTTCAGGGCTTGGAAGGTCTTCTTCCTTAATGCGGCGCTGAGGCTTAAAACGCTCTGGAAGGTGAGCATAGTTGAACACAGAGAGACGGTCAGGTGACATATCGATAATGACATCAAGTGTCTCTGCAAAGGTCGCCTGAGTCTGATGAGGTAAGCCGTAAATCAAATCAATATTGATTGAACGGAATCCAAGCTCGCGTGCTTCAATCATTACTTTTCGGATTAGGCTTTCTGGCTGAATACGGTTAACCGCTTGCTGAACTTTTTCATTCAGGTCTTGAACACCAAAGCTGGTACGATTAAAGCCAATTTCACGCAATAATTTTAGGGTATTAGGTCGTACTTCACGGGGATCAATTTCAATTGAATAATCAGCGCTATCGTCGGTGCTAAAGTTAAAACGTTTACGCAAATGATCCATCAGTTCAGACATTTGGTCATCTGAAAGGAAGGTTGGCGTACCACCGCCCCAGTGCATTTGTTGCACAATAGGGTGACCTTGCAAAAGTTCTGCTTTGCGGTCGATTTCGGCTTTTAATAAATCAAGATAAGGCTCTGACTTTGAACGATCTTTGGTGACAATTTTATTACAGCCACAGTAATAGCAAACGTGGGCGCAGAACGGGATGTGCAAATATAGCGATAGCGGCACGTCTTGATCACGCTGGCTCAATAAGTCTCTTTCTACTTGATCATTTTCTACCACCTTAAACTCTACCGCAGTTGGGTAAGATGTGTAGCGAGGGCCGGATCGGTTATAACGTTGGATCAGTTCTGGATCCCAGTGCAATTGTTCGCTCATAATGACTTCTTATATCAATGACTGTGAAGTGTTAATGTTTAGCTGTATCTCGATATTTTAAGTTTTAGTGCCTATAGCTTCTTGTCCTGAATCAATATCTGAGTATTTAGCCCGTAAATGGTTTTTATAAGCCGTTTTTATTATTTTTTATAAGGTTCATAAAATAAGACTTAATTATTAATGATTTGGCGCTTTCGGCCGAAAAATACATAAATAACGTCATAAATGAATTTAATATGCATTATTTTTAAGAAAGGCCGTAAAGGGTCTTGATTTTGTTTCGATAGGGTCGTTCTATAGAGAGCACTTATCGACCAACAATAAAAAAAATAATGATCGCAAGGGGCTCACTATGCCAAAGAAGCCATTTACGCCTGAAGAAGTCGCGGCTCAACGCCAACGAATAATGGATAGTGCATCACAAGTGATGGCCGAAGTCGGGTTTCATCATTTATCGATGCGTAAGCTAGCCAGTCAGTTGGGGATGACGGCAAGTAATATTTATAATTACTTTCCAAATAAAGAAGTACTGTTTCTTAAAACACGTTTACGTGGCTTTGACATGTTCTTTACTGAGATGAATGTGCAGATGGGCAGTGCTTTGAATGCCGAGCAAGCCTTACAGCAATTTGCTCGATTATTGATTGGCTTTGCGCAGAAAGATCCTGGTTATTATCAGCTAATGTTCCAACCACCGCGCTTGAAGTTACAAGATACTGAACACGTCGATCAAGAGCTAGAAATGCAGTTAGCATGCTTGGTAGAAGAGTGGCAGCGCCATTTGATGACCTTGATCGTGGATGCAATTCCTGCTATGTCGGAACAAAATGAGAATCGTCAAAAGCAATTAGCTTTATTCTTTACAGCTTCGATACATGGTTTAGTGGATACTTACCATTATCGTGCGTTATCGATGTTGATGGATGCTGTCGATCTTATTCCAGAAGATGTTGTTGATTGCCATATTAAATGGCTTTTAAATGCGGTTACTCAGCAAGCTGAGAGCACAGTATAATCTAAGGCGCATCTTTATGAGGTTCTTTGCCTTCAAGCTTATAAACGAAGGCAAGAATTTCTGCGATGGTGAGATAAAGAGCTTGAGGGATTTCATCTCCAAGATCTAAATTGCTTAACCATTGACTCAATTCTGCATTTTCATAAATAGGAACTTGAGCCTTAAGTGCCAATTCTATAATGGCTTGTGCTAACTCATCATCGCCTTTGGCCGCTATCGTTGGGGCCGTTTTACCATCATAACTTAAGGCAATGGCTTGCTTCGCATTGAGTAAGCTTTCGGGTATATCAGTCGTATACTCTCTGTTTATTTCACGGCTGTCTTTCATTCTGTTTTCATTCTCTATTTATGCCACTTCCATTTATAGCATTCTCATTTATAGCATTCTCATTTAGGTCTCTATATCGACTAAGCGCTGTTCAAAATTCTGTTTGCGTTTAGCAAGCGTGCCATGGCGTGACTGAACATCGCTAACAATAATGCCTTGCTCGGTTAATCGTTGTCGTAAGGGTTGAACATGTTGTGATATTTGGCTGAGCGTCGAAGCAGATTCAGACCAGAAGGTGGTATTGCATTCATTTTCAAACATGGAAATTTCAATGCCGAGCTGGCCAAGCTGCGGCAATTCAAAGTGGAGGTTAATAAACCAATGGCTTTTCTTCTCACCTTGGTTATTCGTTTTTTCCTCTTTGTTAATAAAAAATTCAATTAATTGAAATTGTTCATGGTGATTCATTAATAGCGGCAACCATTGCTGATTTTGGGCAGCGGTTTGGTTGGGGTTATTATTTAGACTATTACTAGAAGCACTATCAGCTTGCTGCATTTGAACACCTTGTTCGCGTTCAAGGTGGGCCAGTAAATTCTGCAACGTACGAAAAACCGTCATTTCGTTACCCGTGCGGGCCGGCCAATTTAAGGGAATGCGAGTAGATGAGTCATCTTGCTGAGTTAGCTGGCTAAGTATTTGGCTAAGCGCAAACTTATTATTTGAACTTGGGTTTTGCAACAATGGATCTTTTAAAAGGTCGCTGAGAGACGTGTATGTTTGGTTGTTTAATAAAGGGTTTTGCCAGCTACTGGAGCTGGGTTGTAGGCTGGCATTATTGAGCCCGGATAATACTTTACTGGTTTGTTCTAAACTTTGAGCGGTATTTTGAAGCGCGCTGGCAAGCCCCTTAGTATTTGAGAAAGGCGGGGCGGTATTATTGTTTGAAAAACTGTTTGAAAAACTGTTTGAGAAATTATTTGAGAATATCTTTTGTTGGATTTTTTGCAATTGCTGAAAAATATTGTTGGCACTTAGCGGGTTTTTTAACCCTGCACGATTATTGTCGCTGCCGCTATGCCTTGCTTTGCCGAGTTGTGTGAGTTGTTGGGCAAGTTGGCCTAGCTGGGCTTCAGCTTTAATGCCGGTATTGTTGAGAGCATTCTTTAGGCCTGCGCTGGTATTAATGTCACTACTACTGGGAAGCTGTTGAAGCCAGTTCTTTAATTGCTGTTCTGCGTTTGAATGAGCGCTGGTCGATGCGTTTGTAGAGGCAGTGCTAGGAACGGTTGCAGCGTTCTTAGTAACCGAAGAATTAAGTGACTGATAGGCTAGCTGAGCTAGTGCTTGCTTTGTTGTAAGGCTTGCGGCCGGTGCTTTTAAATCCGTATTACTGTTGATACCGGCTAAGGACTTTTCGGTCGAACTGTGCGCTGAATCACTGGAAACCGATGTTTTCGCGGCGGTTCCAGACAGGAGTGTGCTGAGTTGATCGATTAACTTATTGAACCCAGTGGATTGAATCTTAGGAATACGGTCGGCCAATAATTGCTGCATGGAGGCTTTAGCGCTGGCCTGATCTAAGGGCTTTTCTTGAGTCGCAGGTAATATTTTTAATTCAGGGCCGGGGCTTACTTTTACGTCTAATAGGGCACCTTTTTTAAAGTTTTCTTTACTGACCGTTTCAATGGTTTGCTCAGCAACTTTTAGTACGACACGGTATTGCTGCTCTTTAGAATCTGGGTTTTGGTTTGCCTGCTTCTCTTGGGGTTGATTTTGTCTTGGCTCTTTAGTTTGAGATGACTCTTGAGTTCGTGATGGTTCTTGAGTCTGCGAGGGCTTACTTTGGGCGTGCTTATTTTGCGAAAGAATGGGTTCTGAAGAGACAACTTCCGCTTTTAAAATGGCCACAGGTGTCTTGTCGGCCTTGGCGCTAACCACGTTAATTAATCTGGGATTTATAAGTGGAATTCTATCCATAATTCATTGTTTCAAACCGTGATAACATATTGATTATAGAAGGTTAATTAACACCGGACGCGCTACAATCGAATATCTTTTAGTCGTATATCTAGTTATCGACCGACTTAGATCAATCTTGAGGCTTACAATTATTACCTGCAAGCATTGAATCTGTTTATAATACTGGCATAAACCAGCCAATTATTCTCATTAGCCATAGGATACGTATGACTAGCCCAGACCCTGTCGATTTTTCGATCAGGTTTACCACTCATTGTGATTTGTCAGCTGACGGAGTGAGTTGTGAGCGAGACGACCGCATCTTGTTTGATAACTTAAGTCTGTCAGTCGCAAAAGGCGATCTTATTCAATTGGTGGGGCCAAACGGCGCAGGCAAAACAACGCTGTTGCGTTTAATGGCGGGTTTGAATCAAGACTTCGAAGGTAAAGTTCGGTGGTTCGGCGAGAATATTAAAACGTGCTTCCATGACTATGCTCGTCAGCGATTATATATAGGCCATCTTTCTGCCATTAAAAAAGTGCTAACGCCGCTAGAAAATCTGCGTTGGTTTGTCAGTAGCTGGCCAGAAGTGAAAGAGGCGGATCTTTGGGCAGCCCTTGAAGAAGTTACTTTAGCGGGTTACGAAGATGTTCCGTGCCAACAGCTATCAGCCGGTCAGCAACGTCGTGTTGCATTAGCGCGATTGCTGGTTACGCCGACACCGTTGTGGATTCTCGATGAACCCTTCACCGCGCTCGATAAAGCAGGGGTTGCTTGGTTAGAAAGCCAAATCGCTCGTCATGTTAATGCCGGTGGCAGTGTTTTAATCACCAGTCATCATGCGTTAACGGATATTCCGGCATTGCGCCAGATTGAGTTAGGGGTGCTTAAATGAGCTTAGTTACCGCAACGATTAAGCGAGATTTAGTCATTGCTGCCCGTAATCCTGGGGAATGGTTAAACCCTCTCATGTTCTTTTTAATGGTCTTAGCGCTCTTTCCGCTGGCCGTTGATCCTGACCCTAAATTTCTTTCTAAAATCGCCGCGGGTGTTGTCTGGGTTGCGGCATTACTAGCAACGTTATTATCTTTAGATGCTCTTTTTAAGGCCGATGTCGAAGATGGCACCTTGGAGCAGTGGTTAGCGTCTGGGGAATCCTTATTTGCCATGGCTCTGGGTAAAGTGTTCGTACATTGGTGCATTAGTGGCTTACCGCTCACATTAGTAGCCCCTTTATTAGCGTTAATGATGAATTTGCCAGAAAATGCCTACAGCGCGTTGTTTTTTAGCTTATTATTAGGAACCCCTATTTTAAGTCTGTTAGGTGCGGTGGGCGCGGCTTTGACGGCGGGTGTTCGCAGCGGCGGCTTGTTATTAAGTCTGGTTATTTTGCCTCTTTACATTCCTATACTCATCTTTGGTGCGAGTGCGGTATATCATGCAGGCATTGGAATGGAGTATGCGGGTCAATTAGGCTTTTTAGGCTCATTTTTATGCATATCACTGACACTGACACCTTTTGCGGTTGCCGGTGCGTTGAAATTAAATTTGTCTCGTTAATATAACAATAGAATTTGGATATCGAGTTATGTGGGAAGCGTTAAAGCGACTGTATCACCGAATGGGGTCGCCAAAATGGTTTTATGAAATATCGGCAGTTTGGTTACCTTGGTTTGCTATTCCTGCGGCGTTATTTTTGATTGTAGGGGCTGTTTGGGGATTGGCTTTTGCTCCGGCTGATTATCAGCAGGGTAATAGCTTTCGTATTATTTATATCCATGTGCCCACTGCCATATTAGCTCAAAGCGCTTATGCCATGATGGCCATTAGTGGTGCGATTTTTTTGATTTGGCGAATGAAAATGGCGGCTTGGGTTGCGGCGTCGATCGCGCCTATTGGTGCTAGCTTCTGTTTTGTTGCCCTCATTACCGGTGCTATCTGGGGTAAGCCTACTTGGGGCACTTGGTGGGTTTGGGACGCGCGATTAACATCTATGCTGCTGTTATTGTTTTTATACTTTGGTGTAATGGCGCTGCAAAAAGCGATGGATACTGAAGAAAACTCTGCTAAAGCCGGTGCAATTTTGTCTTTAGTGGGTTTGGTTAATATCCCTATTATTAAGTATTCCGTTGAGTGGTGGAATACCTTGCATCAGCCTGCCACGTTAAAACTCACCGAAGAGTCGACGATGGCCATGGAAATGTTAATTCCTTTGCTGATCATGATTGTTGGCTTTTATTTATTGTTCGCGACACTGATTTTTATGCGTACACGAAATCATGTTTTATGGCATGAGCGTAAAAAGAACTGGGTGAAAAAGTTAATACAGCCAGAGGCAGAGAAATAATATGTTTTTTGAAAGCTTTGCTGAATTTTTAGCGATGGGCAAACACGGTTTTTATGTGTGGCTTTGTTACGGTATTACCGCGTTAGTGATCATTGCAAATATTCTTGCACCCATTCGCCAGCGAAAAAAATTGATTGAACAGCAGACGCGTTTACTGCGTCGGGAGAAGAAAAATGCATCCGAAGCGTAAGAATCGATTGATTCTGATTTTATTTATGGTGATTGGTCTTGGCGCAGCGGTTGGCTTAATGATGTATTCATTAAGCCAAAACATCGATTTATTCATGACTCCGACGCAAATTGCTAATGGTGAAGTGCGTCCGGGTCAAACCATTCGTGCGGGTGGTCTTGTGGTTGCAGGCAGCGTGGCTCGTAGTGATGATGGTTTGAATGTTAGCTTTGCTATTACTGATGGTGCGGTCAATGTAACCGTTGAATACGAAGGGATTTTGCCGGACTTATTCCGAGAAGGGCAGGGAATTGTCGCCATGGGTAAGGTTGATTCACGTAAGGTGATGATTGCCTCCGAAGTTTTGGCAAAACACGATGAAGAGTATATGCCACCCGAAGTGCAGCACGCACTCGATAGTGCGCATAAAGACGGCGTTGAAAAATTAAAATCCACCTCTGAAAAGCAGTACTAGAAATGGCAGCTGAATACGGACACATAGCATTACTTATTGCCCTCGCATTTGCCTGTGTGCAATCTTTTGTTCCCATGCTGGGGGCACAAACTAATCGCGAATGGTTGATGCAGTACGCAAGGCCCATGGCTTTAGGTCAAGCGCTATTCTTATTGATTAGCTTTGTTGCTTTGAGCTACTGCTTCTTGGTGGATGACTTTTCAGTCGCGTATGTTGCCAATAACAGCAACAGCCTATTGCCTCAAATATTCAAGTTCAGCGCAGTGTGGGGGGCCCACGAAGGTTCATTACTGCTTTGGGTATTGATGTTAGGTCTTTGGGGTGCAGCCGTTGCGATGTTCAGCCGAACTTTACCGTTGGACATGGTTGCGCGTGTATTAGCGGTTATGGGCATGGTGGGGGTTGGCTTTATTCTGTTTACCTTATTCACTTCAAACCCGTTTGACCGCAGCTTGCCATCCATTCCAACGGACGGCGCAGATTTAAACCCATTATTGCAAGACTTTGGTTTGATCGTTCATCCGCCTACTTTGTATATGGGTTATGTGGGTTTCTCGGTTGCTTTCTCTTTTGCTATCGCTGCGCTATTAGGCGGTCGATTAGATGCAGCTTGGGCGCGCTGGTCTCGCCCTTGGACAACGGCCGCTTGGGTATTTCTAACCATCGGTATTTCATTGGGTAGCTGGTGGGCTTATTACGAGCTTGGCTGGGGCGGCTGGTGGTTTTGGGATCCAGTAGAAAATGCTTCTTTTATGCCTTGGTTAGTGGGTACCGCTTTAATTCACTCATTAGCGGTAACAGAGAAGCGTGGGGTCTTTAAAAGCTGGACAGTACTATTAGCGATTTTTGCCTTCTCTTTGAGTTTATTAGGTACGTTCTTGGTTCGCTCGGGTGTTTTAACATCGGTTCATGCATTTGCTTCAGACCCTGAACGAGGTGTGTTTATTCTCATATTATTAGGTTTGAGTGTCGGTGGGTCACTAACGGTTTATGCCTTAAAAGCGCCAACGGTATCTTCGGCGGGTAAGTTTAAATTGCTTTCTCGTGAAAGTTTTTTATTAGCCAATAATGCCTTATTGATTGTCGCTACGCTGACCATTTTGTTGGGCACGCTGTATCCATTAATCGTTGATTTTATCAGTGGCGAGAAACTTTCAGTCGGTTCGGCTTGGTTTAATACCATGTTTGTTCCGCTAGCCGCGGCATTAACCTCACTGGCAGGTATTGGGGCCATGTCTCGTTGGAAGACCATGTCGGGTAAATTATTGCTGGCTCAGATTGCAAGCTCGTTTGTCTTAGCGATTATTGTTGCCGCAGTATTCCCAATGGTATATGCCGGAGAAATGAACTTCAAAGTCGCTTTCGGTATGTTTGTTGCCACCTTGCTAATTGCCACTACGCTGCGTGATGTTTGGGCGAAGTCAAAAGGAAAAATTAGCCGCTTATCTAAGCTAAGCCTGAGTTATTGGGGAATGGTTATTGCTCATCTAGGTGTTGCAGTAACGGTTATCGGCATTACGGTTGTGAGTAACTTTAGTGTTGAGAAAGCCCTAAAAATGTATCCAGGAGAAACGGCCGTTGTTTCTGGCTACGATTTCAAATTTGCACAAATAGGCACGATGCAGGGGCCAAACTACAGCGCCCATGTTGGGGTATTTGAAATATCCAAACAAGGTGAACTGGTAGCGACATTACACGCTGAGAAGCGTCGTTATAAAGTTAAAGGTTCTATGATGACAGAGGCCGCTATTGATGCCGGCTTATTCCGTGATCTTTATGTATCGATGGGCGAACCGTTAGAAGACGGTGCTTGGGCAATGCGCTTACAAGTGAAAGCTTACATGCGCTGGGTATGGCTAGGTTCCATCTTTATGGCACTGGGTGGCTTGTTAGCAATTTTAGATAAGCGCTATCGTATGCGTGTTAAAACCGCTTAAGCGATTAGCTTAGATATGAATGGAATTGGGTAGTTAATATGAATCGCATGATGTTGTTTATTCCGCTGATTATTTTTGCGGTGATGGCCGCTTTTTTAGGGGGAGGCATTGGGCGTGAAAATAAAGATGTCTTACCTTCGCCGTTAGTTGATAAGCCCTTTCCTCAGTTTATCTTGCAGCAAGTGGAGGCCGAAAAGCAGCTAACACAAACGGATTTGCAAGGTAAGCCGATGCTCGTCAATGTTTGGGCTACTTGGTGTCCAACCTGTAAAGCAGAGCATGAGTTTTTGAATACGCTTGCGGCTGAAGGCATTCGTATTATCGGCATTAATTATAAAGACGATGACGAAGAAGCCAAAATTTGGTTGCGTGATTATGGAAATCCTTACGAGTTTAATATCAGCGATCCTAAAGGCAAGCTGGGATTAGAATTGGGCGTTTATGGCGCCCCAGAGACATTTTTTGTTGATGGTGATGGTATTATCCGCGCAAAGCATGTGGGCGATTTAAACCAACGAGTTTGGGATAAGTATAAGGCTCAGTTTGCAGGCATGATAACTCATGTCGACCCTGTAGCGGCTGAACTTACCAACACACCGATGGGAGAAGAGAAGTAATGAAATTAATCGTGGCACTGTGTTTGTCTTTATTCGCACTCACTTCTCTTGCCGTTGTTGATGGGCATAAATATCCCTTCGATAACGAAATCGATAAAGGGCGATTTGAAGTCTTAGCGGAAGAGCTTCGTTGTCCTAAATGTCAGAACCAAAATCTTGCTGACTCTAATGCACCGGTTGCATCGGATTTACGCGATAAAGTGTATGAATTGATGAATGAAGGTCAAACTGATGATCAAATCGTGAGCTATTTAGTGGCGCGTTATGGAGATTTTGTTCGATATAACCCACCGGTTCAAAAAAATACCTTCTTCTTGTGGTTTGGTCCTGGGGTCATGGCATTAATTGCCTTTTTTATTATTATTCGCCTTACTCGCACTAATAAAAAGTCACAGCCATTAAGTGAAGAAGAAAGCACCAAATTAGCTGAATTAAAAGCTGCAAGAAGTGAGAAACAAGAGTCATGATGATTACCCTGGTTTTATTATTGGTTACTTTAGGCTTTGTTGTTTGGCCTGCATTTTCCAACCGCGATTATATTGCTAGCCGAGAAGCAGAAAACTTACGCTTGTATAATCAGCGTAAAAAAGAAATCGCTAAAGCAGATTACACTGCAGACGAACGCGAGCAAATGCTATTGGAATTGGACCGCGAGTTAGTGACATCAGAAGCTGATGCAGCACAAGCAAGTGATGCATCGCCAAAAACAAAAATTTTAACCTCATTTGTTTTATTCATATTGATGGTATCGAGCGTACTATTTATTTACCAAGACATGGGGGCTCAAGATGAACTTGTTGCGACTCAGTTGTTAAATAAAATGTCGACGGAAAAATTGAGCGAAGAAGAGAATGCAACGTTAAAAGAAAGCTTGCGTAAAGCCTCAATCAGCCAGCCTGAAAATGGCGAGTGGTTATACCTATATGCTCGTATGTTGGTTAATGATGGGCAATATACACAAGGAGTACAGACGTTCGAAACAATTCTTAAAGGCTTACCAGAAGAAGCAAAAGCAGATCGTGCCGCAACACTGGTTCAGATAGCTCAAGGTAAGTTTTATCTTGCCGAACAAAAGGCAAGTGAGTCTATCTATAGTTACTTAAAGCAAGCGTTAGCGCTAGAACCAGGGAATTCACAGGCGTTAGGTTTAGGTGGCATCGTGGCGTTTGAGCTAGGTTATCTTGAAAAAGCGCTGGATCATTGGAAAGCACTTTGGTTCAACATGTCGAGCAGCCCAGAAGCGGGTGCATTAGAGCAGGGAATTCGACGCATTGCGGCTTCTTTAGAATCTGAGGGTAAAACAGTCGACTTAAGCTGGATGAAACGTGCCGAGGTTAAAGTACTTGTTTCGATCACTGATGAATTGAAATCTCAATTAAAAGAAGGCGATGCTGTGTTTGTGATGGCTAAAGCGGTTTCTGGCCCAGTAATGCCATTGGCGGCATTAAGGGTTTTGGCGAAAGACTTGCCAATGGAAGTTGTTTTAAATGATAGCCAAGGTATGGTCCCCGGGCTTGCTCTGAGCAAGTTTGAAGAAGTTCAGATCATTGCTAGGGTTGCGAAGGGTGGACAGCCTATGGCAAATTCTGGGGACTTTCAGGGTGTCATCAAACCTGTTGTGGTGAAGTCGGATGACATAGTTGAATTAGTGATTGATCAGGTTGTTCCGTAAATCATTTAGATAATCTGATGCGCAATAAAAAAGCCTTGAGGTACAAACCCAAGGCTTTTTTTATAGATTGAAAATGGCGATTAGGTTGTTGGCTAAGCACTTACTATTTTGCACTCACCATTTTGCACTCACCATTTAGCATAGTGATCTTCAGTAAATCCCCATTCACCGTCTAAGTGAATCGTTTCACCATTAATCAATATCTCACCATAATAACGCCCAAAATGCTGAGTAAAATTCGTCGCAGCAATAATTGCATTGGTTTTTTCTTTACGCTGGCCTGCTGGCTCAAAGTGAAGATTAATAATACCGTCATTTGAGCGCAATGACCAAGCATGGCTATGATGATAACGATCAAATTGAAAGTCGACCATGTCCACTTTATGCATTTTACCATCTATCCATACAGCATTTTCGGTGAATCCAGTTTCAACGACCCCCGCGGCTAAATTGAAGCCTAAGCGGCGGCCATCAGGAAGATTGCAAGAAAGACTACCCCAATTCCAAGCCGTTTCACGGCGCATATAGCCTGCGCTCCAATCGACTGAGGCCAGGGCTCCGATTTCTTCGAGCACTATTTTTTTATCGCCCCATTCCACAAGGCCATTACAAATAAGTGCAGTAGATTTTTGCGTAAAATGAAAGCCTTCATAGCCTGCGCGAACGCACAATGCTAACGGCTCAAAACTGCCTGATTCATCGATTACCGCACTAATTTTAATTCCCGATTCTAAGTCAACATTCACCGAGCGTAAACGAGGTTTCGCCGTCGCTTCTATGCTGACTTTATTGTTTCCTTTTCGAAAAAAAGAATTACCGGAGTTAGGCTGGGTATCAATTTGAGTATTGAAGGCGAGTGGGTTTATAAAACTGTGTTCTGCGTATTCTTTAGACTCTGGGTCATAAATGTAGATAAAGCAATTACTGGCGATTTTTAAATCGACAATGGCAAGGCCAACGATTAATTGATCGCAGGTGAATCCTATGAATTGGAATTGATTGAATTTAAAGCGTTTAGCGAGGCTGCTTCTGCGCTTATCCATGGCATTGCGTAAATCAAAATCCATGTAATTAATAGTATCGACGCCGTCAGGGAAAATGCCAAAACTGGCTTGGCCGTCTTTATTAATCAGTTCTTCTTTAGCCATGAAAGGCTCCTGCGTGCATAAATCTTATTATAATTTCTACCATTTTGGCAGATTCTAATAGGATTGACTATGGGAGCTTTACTAAAATACTGGCAGTCGCCGTATAACGTGTAAGAAGGAGGCGACTACCAGTTAAATGCTTGGCGTAAAGAAGACAGCGTATCTTGATCAGCTTTGAAGCGTAGCTTCAAATATACGCCTTGAGCGGTATAGTTGGCTGCTGAGAAATCGTTATCAACAAAGCCTTCAAAGTTAAAACCGATGCTGGTCCAAACGTTTTTAACCGGGCGAACACCAATCGAGAAACCGTAGCTGTTCTGCTGTTGTTCACCGACGTTAAGTAATTCACGGCCATGAGCGCCAATGTCCCACGTTTCGTTTAACTGATGACGCCATTCAGCGGCAAGGTAATGAACAGAAGACGCATAATCATCATTACTGTACTGATCCAAAATGCGCTTATACCCATACTGAGTTGAAACCTGATTGCTGCGGTTAAATTTCCAGTTTAAATGCGCATTGTTAATTAAACGGCGGCTACGATCGGTTGGACCTGAGTTAGAGGTTGAAAGTGAATCTTCGACTAAGCGAGTTTGTAATAAGATTGCAAACGGCTGCTTATAGGGACGAATCGCAAAGTCTAGGATCGCATTGATGTTTTGTTCAAACCCAGGATGCGTTGCCTGTTTGTAGAAATCCATGCTGCCACCAATCGCCATGTAGCTGCTTAGCGGGTGGTACAAGCTCGTATGTGCACTATGAACATTACTGCTGCTAGCAATACGACGCTCTAAACGGTTAGTCCATTGCCACTCGTCTGAGCGGTAGCCCCAACCGGTGCTGATCGCATGGAAATCTTCACTCGCACTTTGCTCAGCAGGTTGCGCTTGTTCAAGATTTTTACTTTGGTTAAAACCAAAGCTCACTAACCAATGCTCGTCGACTTTCCAATCGTGGCTTAAACCCGATTCAGAATATAAGCGGTAACCATCGTTCTGACGTTCTTGTACAAGGGACTGTTCTGCTTGTCCACCTTGCCAAGGTTGAGTACGAAGACCTAGCGCTGTTCTTTCAAGATTATTAGAATTAAAAGAACGCTCATAATCAGCGAACGTTGTTAAGCTATCGTTCCAGCGGTATTCGGCGCCTAGCTTAATGCGATCATTTTCTTCACTGCGGGCCGTAATGTCGGTGGTCGCCGTGACATTGATACGGAAATCTTGGCTCAATACCGGAGTGCTTGCACCAATACTTAATTCATCAACAAAATTAATACCGTCAGTAGACTCTTGCATGTTGGTATATAAACCTGCATTGATCGAGCTGCTATCGGTGACGTTATGAGTTAATTTAGCCGAGGCTAATTGCTTATCGAAACCGGTAGAAATTTCAGTCTGATAAACACCTTCCAAATCTAGCTGATTGGTTTCGCTTAGATATAACCTTGCATTCAACCCTGTGCTTTGCTGATCGAGCTCGGCTTGGTTTTGCTGGTCTAGGCCAAAGTCTTTATCAATGCGTTGCGTATAAGCCGTGATTTCAGCGCTTGAGGTACGCAGCGTAGCTTCTACTTTCTTAGCGCTGGCATTTTGTTTAGGGTCGCTCACACCGTCTTGTTGAGTAGGGCGTGTTTGAGCCACTTCAGCGGTTACGGTTAAGTTACCCAGTTCTAACGTTGCATCTAAGGCGTTCAGTTGATTGCTTTGACGGTCTTTATTTTCGTCAATGACGGTCATTCCCGCTTTTAAAGTATCGTCCAATAACTTAATACCTGCACGGCCACCGATTAGGTGCCCGCCATTGGCATTTTCAGTTTCATAATCCGCAACAATATAGATAGGGTTAAAATTACTATCGGTTGAAGGAATAGGAGACTTAAAGTACAAGCTGCCATCATTGTTATTGAGGCTGTAATCTAGGTGGCGCTGTAACGTTTTAGTGTCTAATATTTTCTGATTGTTTAAACGATCACGGGTTTCAATACGGATACTTTCAGAGTTTTGAATGATCGACTGATTATTTAGCTTATATAAACCCGACGTACCATTGGCCTGAATTTCATCGCGCACAAAATTAGAATCTGCTTCACTGGCAAAACCCGACAGTTCTATTAAGTCATTTTGATAAACGACTTGCGCACCGGTCAGATTACGAACATAGCGCGATAGCTGAGTTTTATCTAAGCCGGTATTGATATCACCATACATAGCATAGAAACGTTCTTTTTCTATTTTTACATAGAGCTTATCGCCGCTGCTGGCATCTTGACCTTGCTGACTGGCGTCGGCATACAAGGTGTAATATTCACCAGGTTGAACAAGGGTAGCGAACGGCGTTGTTTCTTCTTTACTCGAGTCGTAAGCCGCTGTGACTAAATAATCACCGGGAATCTGTCCCTTGGTATAAAACGCCAAGCGACCTTCATGGAATATGTTTTCATCGATAGAGCCATTTGAATTATTACTCGCATCTTTACTGGTGTTATTCGCACCAAATGATAAATCCCCTAAACCGACTAAAATCCAATCTCGTGGTGCAGGTTTCAACCATGAACGAATCTCGTCAGACAAACCGTTACCATGGTTAAAGGTTAACGTTAACTCACCGGTTTGCGTCGTTGGCTGCAGACGGATAAAAGCAATACCGTCGCCTTCAACGCGATAGCTCAACTTATTTGTATCGTTAAGTGGGCTAATGTCATATTCGTTACGCTGAAGCAGCTGGAAAGGTTCAGAAATTTGAATTTCGCCTTGAGTATTCTTACGCACGGCATAACCATTTTTATCGGTTATACGAACCGCAATAATAGGAACCTGAATACCATCGGCCACTAACGTGGTCATTTCAGGAACGATTTCTACATGGGTAGGGGCTGCAGCGAAATAAACGCTGTGTTCTAGATAGTCGATGACGTTTTCATTGCGATCTAAAATCTCAGCAACAAATTGGTTTTCGCCTTCTTCAATGTTAATACCACGCCATTCACTAACTGAAACGGCTTTACCCTTTGCGCGCTTAATTCCGTCAAAATAAATGCTATGAACCGGCACGCCATTAAGGGTTAAACGGATGCGATTATTTTTTGGGTGCTGAACTAAGATGTTAGTTGCCGAAATGTCTGGGCTATAACCCGGTGGAGGCCATACCCAATCTTTTTCAGCACGTTTATTAACAAACCAAGCATCATCAATTGTTGGTTGCTGCTTGATCACAATTTGATCTTCAGGGTTGGTATTCGCTCCCGCTGCTGTTGCTTCGTATAAATCTAAGCCGGGTATCAAAGTCTGAGTCTTAGCAATTTGTACATCTGCATTCACACTCACTAGAGCGACATCTGAGCGTGCATTTAAAACACGCACTTCAACGCGGCGGTTTTTTGCACGGCCAGCAGCCGTTCTGTTTGATACCCGTGGTGAGGTTTTACCGAGGCCTGCAATTTTAATTTTCTCAATCGGTAAATCAATTTGAGTAGAAATATATTCTGCTACAGCCGTTGCTCGTGCTTCAGATAGTGCTTGGTTATCGGCATAAATATGGCGATTACGCTTAGCGATACCAATATTATCAGTATGACCCGTGACCGCAATTTCTAAGTCTTGAAGGCCTTCAAGAGCAAAAATAACATCCGATAGATTACTTTTATCTTGATCCGTTAATACGTTTGATAGCGACTCAAACTTAGGATTTTTTAATGGATCAGCATTACCATTGGCAGGCGGAATGAATAAATTCACACGGGTTTCTGCTAACGGCGTACTGTCTTTTAATAGTGGGCCAATTTCATAATGTAAAATAGCACGAGCCGCTAAGGTTCCCTTTTTAGCATTCGTGCTAATAAAGGCCGTGAATTTAATTTCATGCGACCATTCTTTTGGCTTGTCGCCAATGTGCACAAAAATATTATTATTGCGGTAGTCGTAAGGGTAGGGCGCGCCATCTAAGGTTAGGCTGCCTTCTTTTAATTCAGTGCCAGCTGGTAACCGAATTTCTTCAATGACGTTGTTCAATGCAACGCCTGTACCGCCAATGTTGGCGGTATAGATGATTTTTTTATCGACCGGTGTTTTGTATTCAGCCAAGCGTTCTTCTTCGCTAAGCGGCATTAATTCATTTAATAGGGTTTGCTTAACATCACCGTTATCTGGCATTTTTGGCTGAACGTGGAAGTCTGCACGCCACAGTGTGCCCGGCTGTACGTCGATGAACTGAGAATAGCTTTGACCTGCATGGAAGAATTCATTATCACAGGTCGATAATTCTAGGTAAGGCGGTAAGGTTGCAACGTCTAGCTGAATAACGTGGGTGCCCGGCTTAATGCCTTCAAAGTGCCACTGACCTTCTTGGTCGGAAACAACATAGCGACCGTCTTCCATAAGAATACGAATACCCGCTAAGCCTTCAGCATCTAAGTTGCCATCACAATCATCTAAAATGACTCGGCCAATCACTTGGGCTTTATCGCGCATTAGGTCATCACGGAAGTCGATGCTCGCCGTTGCGATGTTTGACTTTAAAATAGGGTGAGAAATTTCCGCAACGTTGGTCATTGTACCGCTGGCGGTTGCTGAAACTTGGCTGATATAAGAGATGCTGACAACTTCTTGCGACAGTAATGACGGAAAGTTAACCGTAATCTGTTGGCCATTACGGCTAACTACAACATCGCTATAAGCTGCTTTATTAACCCGTAGTGAGCCTTCTACATAGTTTAAGCCAACCGGTAAAGTATCGACCAATTTGATATTAGATACGTCATATTCAATATTACTCATGCTGATTTCGAAAGGAACAAAATCACCAATACCAGCCGTTGTTAAAGTACTGCTTTTATCCAATAGAATTCGGTCTGACTGAGGATCTAAAGGAATATCAACATTTAATAATAAGTTTTGGCTTGAGGCTGCAAGACCGCGTGATGCATTACTTAAACGATAGGGCGCCGTGGGTAATGTTTGTATCACTTGATCATCAGTTTCTGATGGGAATATATAGGCGATAGACGTATCAACTTCAATGCGATAGTCGCCATTTTCTACATAAGGGAAACGGTAGCCACCGGTTGGGAAGGTATAAGATTTACCACTGCTATCTTGTGCTTGCCCACCCGAAACGATCGTATTTGGGAAGGTACTGGTTCCGTCATCGCCGTATACCGTAGCAGGCAGGCCGTTGCTGTTATCAATTAAACGAACGGTAATGCCATCGATTAATTCGCCCGTATAGGCATTAAATACACGGCTGTATGGATCAAAGCTCAGTGTTTTACTTTGTGAGTCTTCTGCATCTTGCGAATCTTGATAGTTAATAGAAACCTGGCTTTCAGGTGTTAATGCAAGGTCACAGCTATTAGCAGAAACAGTTTCGGTGGCGGTTGTTTGGATGATGCCAATAAACTCGCCGCTATCATTTGTCGTTTCGTGTAATACAAGCTCTTTGCTCTCTACCGGATTGGTTGAGTTGATCGTAACCGTGACCGTATCAATTTGGTTATTATCAAGGTTTTCATCAAGGTCAATCACACGCACAATTAACGGTGAACCTGCTTTGAATACATCGCTTTGCTGTGAAGGTATAGATGCAGGCAGATTAAGAGGATTGCCGTTAGCGTATGTCAGCTGGGTAGTGCTTGTGGTGCCATTACCAATACGGCATTCAGATTGAGTTAGGTTCGAGTTCTTGTCTGAATTGGGTGCTGATACTGGGCCCCAAATATCAATGGCTGAAGAAGTACCTGGAGCGCCTGGGGCACTGTCGGCTGCAGATTCTACAACGAAAGGTGCATTATCTGACTTTGAATAAGCAAGGCCGTTGTAGAAGTAGTGAACCGATGCGGCACTGTCTAGAACATCGCCTGTTTCTGCTGCAGAGGCGGTGAGTGAGAATAAAGAACTCAATAAAACAAACGCACACATAAGGAGTTGCATGGTGAAATTATAAAACCACTTATGTGTGAGCTCGCTTTCATTTTTAGAAAGTAGAGAATTATTAATAGAGCGCTCACGCACCCCAGAGCAAGAGCTCTGGAGTGAGTGAGTGCGAAGCGTACTTAATGGCAACATTAAGGTAGCTTAACCGTAAATTTAATGACTGCAGAACCATCAGTGGTCGTGCCACCTGATTCAGTTTGAGCAGCAATCGTTAGGTTTTCGAAAGTAACTGTATTACCCGCAATCGTGGGTGTTGTAGCAGTACCATCCAAAGTATACGTTTCAGTGTATGCATCTGTTAAATCAAATACCGCTGGAACTTCATCAGCAAGGTCCACGCCAGTTGCTGCGACTTGACCGCTGTTAGCAATCGTCAACGTGTACTCAACGATAGCGCCAGGAATGGCTTTAGGGTTGGTCGTATTATTGATTGGATCAGATACAATTCGAACACTTTTAGCAAGTGTAATCGCCGCCGCTTCAACGATGAATGCTTGATCGCTTGTTAGTTCAACACCTGTTCCGTCTAGAAGTCCTGGAAGGGTGATTGTTTGAATTACAGCTTGATCCCAAGTAACAGTATCAAGTGTTGCAACAATAGGATCGCCAGCAGTAACGCCAGTACCAGTACCATTAGAAATATCAGGGTTAGTAGTCGGTTCAACAGCCGTTAATACTAAAGAAGACGTAACGGTTGTGCCGTCTGTAGCATTATCTGGAACGGTGATTGCAACAGTGATCTCAATGGTATCGCCATCTTGACCAGCAGCTGGATTACCAACTTCTAGAGGGATAATTAAATCAGGAGAGTTTACTGGAGTAGCATTCGTAATCGTAATTACCGTTGTACCATCAGCAGGAGACAGGTAAGAATATTCTGTGAACTCTGGAGGAACAGGCAATGCATAACTGATCGGCGCGTTACTGTCATTTTGAACGGTAAAGATAGTCGTTGCTACAGCACCGGCTTGAACAGGAACAGGGTCAGTACCAGTTTGGTTGTCGGTAACGGAGAAAATTACTTTTCGATCAACTTTGAAGTCAACCGTATTACTGTCTTTCTCAATGTCAGTTCCGTTTACCTTATATTTAAGGCTAGCGGTGTTACTAACATTAGTACCAAACAGAGTGTCTAACTCAGTAATGTCATAGTCTGCAGCAAATGCCGGTAGTGTCATTGCCGAAGTTGCGGCAATAAACGCTAGGTTTTTTAATTTCATAAGTATTACCTTCTTAAAATTTTATTAAAAGTTATTTGATTTTAACAATGTACTGCACGGTCGTTGATGCACCGGCAGCCAAAGGTTTGTTTAAGGACCAGCGAACTTGGCTATAGTCAGCGGCCTCTGCCTGCACACGTTCGCCATCTTTTTCAATGAAAAGCTCAGCAGGCAGTGCGTAGGTTTTTCCGTTATCAACAGAAAATTCTATTTGGGTCTCTAAACCTTTTGCTGACCCCTGAACATACACAGTATGTTCAGGAATAGGATTTGCGATTACGATATCCGCAGCCGGCTCAGTCCCTTTATTGCTCACTTCAACTTTGTAACCAACACGTTCACCCGGTAAAATTTTATCCGGCTGCTGCCACTGGTCTTGCTGACTACCATCTTTATTGGTGATGGTAACCACTTCAAACACAGTATTTGTCAGTGTCACTTCTGCACTTACGATGAAGCTCATCAGTGCGAGGCTTAATGCGAGTGTGATGTTTTTTATCATGCTGCTTCCTCTTGGTAAGTTGATATTCATAAATTAAATTCGATTAGTTATTTACAGTTGCATCTAGCAAGATTGCGTATTCACCTGGTGCTAAATCACCCAGTGCAACATTGATCGATGTAACAGTACCTGTGTTAGGAACGGTCTCTGCATTATCGGCATCCGAGTTCGTATCGGTTAGCGCGGTAAAGTTAGAGTAAGTCGCTGGAGTCTGTGCAGGTAACACAGGCGCCTTGTAAGTTGGTGTATTAATCGTGCTACCAGCTGCTGACTGAACACGTAGGCTTTCTGCAATATATGTCATGTTAGCGGGAATAATATCGCTAATAGCAAGGGCGGTTGCGGTATCGTTTTGAACAGTTACTTTAATGAAGTAAGTAACCATTGCACCAGGGATCTTCTGATCGGTAACTGTTGCAGTGCCGTTGATCAAAGCGCTTGAACCAAGGATTGTTTTATTAATCAGTACTTCAAGAGATTGGCTTGGATCGAAAGTCGTTACTTTCAATTCAGACGTTGCATCATCACGACCTTGGTCAACAGCAATAATTGCGTTAGTTGAATCAGCACCCGCACCAGGAATTACAGTACCAAAAGCAGATTCGCCCGCTTTAATACCATTAGCTTCAGTTTGAGAAACCACGGTTAGGTCTAAGTCTGTTAGGCTATTTAAGGTCGCAGCATTCGGTACATCGGTTACGATATAAACCGTGATGGATTCGTCTCTTAAAATGTTTATGTCTGTACCAGTGTATAGAGTTTCATTAATGTTGTTAGGATCAAATGTACCATCAGATGACGCAGTATCGATGTAATACACTGTTAAATCACCGGCTGTTAGCGGCAAATCGTTAGTTGCACCGATCGATTCAAACAGTCTGAACGCTTCTGGGCCGTTACCTGTGTTGGTTACTGTATAGGTAATAGCCGCATTTTGATCGCCGTTAGTGATGTTAGTACTGGCATTGGCGGCAGTAACGTTCACGTTAATGATCTCGTCAACTTTAAAGCTCACACTTGCTTGCTCGCTATCAGAGCTGCCGTTTCGCGTAAAGCTAACCGTTGCCGTGTTTTGGATGGCTGTACCGGCTTCAGTACCAATGGCCAATGCATTCGTGCTAAATAAGGTTGCCCCTAAAATAGCAGTAGAAGCTAGTAACTTAGTGAATGGAACGTTTTTCATACTTAATACCTTTTCTTAGTTCTTTTGTTCGTTTATTGAGCCACGCTATTGAAGCCGTACTCTGAATTTAATGGTGAATTGAGTAGGACTTTCTCCAGCAGCAGGTGCTTGAAAAATTCCCTTTGGATTTATTCTAAAATGAGTAATATTCTCATCGATACCGTCGCTATCAGGGGTAGGGCTGTAGGTGAAACTTGCGCCATTATTAGCTGAAAATTCTAGGTCGTCGGAGTTATCACTTAAACTTTCAAAGTTATAGTTGAGACCGCTGGGCGATGCACTTGGAAGTACTTTAATCGGCCCTGTATCTGCGACGTCATCAAAATCTAAGACATTCATAAACATATTTGATGGTATTGCGTCGGCGATCCAGATGCTATTTATTTGAGCAGCCCCTGGGCCGGAATTACTTGCCGAAATCGTATAGGTTAAAACAGCATTTGGGATGGCCTTAGCGAAAGACGCTGCAGTATTGGCGCCGTGAATAGGGTCTGAATACACATCTACATTTTTGGTTAAGGTTATATTGGGTAGTTGAGGTACGATTTTGAAGGCTGATTCACTGGTATGTTCGATGTCATTTTCAACGCCTTCAAGAGCGGTCACTGAAATACTCCAGTCTCCAAGCTCAGCATCTGCAGCCAAATTAAAACTGAATTCAAATATTTTTTTAGCAGGATGTGGCTCAGATAAAAAACTCATGGCTGCTTTATTCACAAGCGTTGTGCCTTGGGAATTAGTGATGGTTATATTTGATGACGTTATGTCGAATGCGCCAAACGGATCACTAATTTCAGCTTGTATAATAATGGTTTCTGTAGGAGATGCCTCACTGACTTCCTGAGAGTTATTATCAAGTATTGATATGTTATCAACATTAATAACGGTAGCAGCTGGAAGACTCACTAAGCTATAGGGTGAAATGCTATCAGCGTTGTTTACATTTGGGTCAATGGAATATATGCGTAAGCTATCTTCGTCATACTCAGAATCATTAACTACTTTAAGAGATAACGTATCACTAGGATCAAGAGTCGGGGTGCCAGATAGGGGAATAGAGAATTCGAACAGGGCAACATTATCACCGTTTAAACCTACAGAAGGAACAGATATCGTTCGAGTTACGCTGCCGATACTTATGTTGTTACGTAACAGACTAACGGTCACAGTATGTCCCCAAGAGTCACGATTATAGTCGTTTTGTAAGAATAAATAAGCACTGACAGTAGAATCTGAAAAAATGAATTCTTGCTGAAAAGCGGGTGTAATAATATACGTTCTCTCAGCTAAATCTACTAAGGTATGAAAGGCGCTAGAGGTTGGCTGTACTCTACTTAAATTAGAGGATTGGCGTAAATAAAGTGGCTTATTACCCGTCGCTGGGTTTGCGGGTTTTGATACATAAATTGTAGGAGAGCTAATGATTATGTCAGACATATTCTGAGCACTGATGGTCGCTGTATTCTCGATTGCGGTATTTGCAGTTGACGAAGCGAGGATGATGGCATCAATTACGATTGATTCTGTAGCATTAGCTGCGACTGAAATGTTCGATATAGAAATTAATCCCGTTGAATTACTTCCCGCTGGGGCTTGCTGGCTATTATTACTTGCTCCATTCGGTAGGCTAATAACCTCAAATGAAGAAATATTATTGGGTAAGTTATCGACTACAGAAATTCCAGATTTTGCAATTCCGTTAGTTTCAATTAGATCAATTGTATATCTGATCTTCTCACCGGCTTGGACATTACCTCCGTTGAGGTCCGTCACAGATTTGGATGATGTAGAAAGGTCCGCTGAAACAACAGAGTAGGTTTGAGTGCGAGTATTGTTGGATAAGATATTATCAAATACAACACCGGTTACGGTCGCAGTAATATTAACGCTGTTATTCGTTGAATTATCAGAGTAGAACGAAATGGAAAGTGAGTTGGCCGAAGCGTTATTGGCTATATCATTGGTATAGTTACAAATAACATTTGCAGACACTTCATTACAACTCCATTGATTCCCCGTAAAGGAGTTTAGCGAGAGGCCTGTCGGTAATGGAATTGAAATTTCAGTACTGCTTGTCGCGATACTGGGTCCGTTATTATAAACAGTGAAATTGACTGTATTGTTCTCGCCACGTATGAATCTACTAGGCCCGGTCTGCTGGATTGATAGGTCAGCCACTGGTTCGTTAGGCACGCTGATCAGTTCAGCGGTTAAAAATACAGCATCTTGCCCAGAAGAATAGGTGGTATGTACGCTGGTATCCCCTGCGGTGAGGTAGCTACCAATTTGATACTCATCAATATCAACACCACTGGTATTATTGCCACCATTGATGTTGGAGTAGCTATTGAACTGGTTGTTAGATGGGTTGCCAGAATCGGTTAAGTTAGATCCCTCGAACTGTAACGATTCAGAGAAACCATCTTTTGATTGAGAGTTACCGTTATCGCCTTCCCAAGTAATGTGAGCATGCTTTCCACCTTTGGTAGCGGGGTCCTGTGCAATTACAAAGTTATCCGGGATCAAGTCAAGCTCGCTTCCCCAGAAATTCTTAAAGCCATCAAATACGTTAATAACTCTTAATGGTTCACCAGAATGTTCGTAAATCACGGCTAACGCCCATCCGGCATAAGCGCTCTTTACATCGCAATAGCCGCCGGAACCATTAAAAGAAACTCCAGAAACTCTGTGGGAGGTTCTATTAACAGATATTAAATCGGTAACCTCTTTTTTAGAACTGAAATAAGAGCGGCCTTGAAAGGTAATTATGTGATTTTTATCAGCAGTTATAGGACTGCCATTAAAACTCACATCAGAGTCAACCGAACCAGAGCCAGACCAATACAAATAAGCAGCCTTCATAGTTGCGCCGCTAGGGATATCGATGGCGCTAGAGGATTCGCCTCCTGCAATTGGGGCGCAAGTATTACTTGCACTACGCAGGGTATTGCCCGCTAGAGCAAAAGAAATATTACCCGCAAAGCTATGGCGTAAAATGACGTTTTCAGAAAGTGCAGCCTGGCTGGTAAATAATAAAGCGACAAAACCAGCGATCAAGTGTTTACTCAAATAACTTTGACGACAAAAGTTACTGATGCAAATAATGCATAGTTGAACTTTATATCGGAAGTTAAAATAAGTTTTCGTCACTAATGTCTCAATCTGTCTAGTTGAAGCTTGTCAGATAGTATTGAGGAGTTAGGCTGACGTCAAATCTTTGAAATGTGGGACTTATGTCTCATAATCGACTGTAATTGCTTAAATTTAATGAGGTTTTAGAAAATAAGTATTTATTTTTTAGGAATATTCTGAACTCTGTGTTTTTTGGTAGTAAAGACCTAAATAAACAATCAGTTATGTGTCCATCAGCGACAATTTTTGTCACAATTTTCAGAAAATATGAGGTGTGACTTTTTGTAAGTGAATTGTAAAATATTGAATAAATAACAATTTAAGTAACTTTTTTGTACTTCTAAGCTCGATTCTCGTCAAAAAACTTTCATGAATAAATCCTATTCTTCACGGTTTTCTAGCACATTCAGTTGCTGTACAGTTACTTGATAACAAATACAAAAATAAAACGGGATTAAATCCCTTACTTTAGGATTACTCATGTCAGCGATTAAAACCTACCCAGTTAAAGACAGTATTGGTTCAACCACTTTGATCAATAATGACCAATATGAATCTCTGTATCGCCATTCAATTGAAGACTCAGAAGGTTTTTGGGCCGAGCAGGGGAAGCGCATCGATTGGATGCAGCCTTTTACTCAAGTTCGCGATGTATCGTTTGATGAGCATAACGTTGATATCAACTGGTACAAAGACGGCACATTGAATGCTTCTGCGAATTGCCTAGACAGACACTTAGAAAAGCGTGGCGATCAGACAGCAATTATTTGGGAAGGTGATGAGCCTTGTGATGATCGATACATTACCTATAAAGAGTTGCATGCAGAGGTATGTCAGTTTGCCAACACCTTAAAAACCCAGGGGGTTCGTAAGGGGGATGTGGTCTGTATCTACATGCCTATGGTTCCACAGGCGGTTATGGCTATGCTGGCTTGTGCCCGAATTGGAGCCATTCATTCGGTTGTTTTTGGTGGTTTTTCTCCTGATGCATTAGCTGGTCGAATTGATGACAGTAACGTTAAAGTGGTCATTACCGCGGACGAAGGGGTTCGTGGTGGAAAAACCGTACCGCTTAAAGCAAACGTTGATGAGGCATTGACTCATCCTAGTGTCAAAACGGTTGAAAAAGTCATTGTGGTGAAACGCACCGGTGCGGATATCGCATGGCATAAAACCCGCGATATCTGGTACCACGAGGCCATCGCTAAAGAATCAACTCAGTGTCAGCCAGCAGAAATGCGTGCTGAAGATCCGTTATTTATTCTGTATACCTCGGGTTCAACCGGTAAGCCTAAAGGGGTAGTTCATACCACGGGGGGATACTTAGTGTATGCATCGTTAACGCATGAATATGTGTTTGATTATCATGAAGGTGACGTTTATTGGTGTACTGCCGATGTTGGCTGGATTACTGGGCATACCTATTTGGTTTATGGGCCGTTGGCGAATGGCGCTATTTCATTAATGTGTGAAGGCTTGCCTAACTACCCAAGTATTAACCGCGTATCACAAATTGTAGATAAGCACGGAGTAAACATTTTATATACCGCACCGACAGCAATTCGAGCGCTTATGGCCGAAGGTGAAGCGGCGGTCACAGAAACCAAGCGTCATTCGCTACGAATCTTAGGCACGGTAGGTGAGCCGATTAATCCCGAGGCTTGGGAGTGGTATTACCGCACAATTGGTGAAGAAAAATGCCCGATTGTCGATACATGGTGGCAGACAGAAACCGGCGGCATCATGATTACTCCGCTACCGGGCGCGACGATATTAAAACCGGGTTCGGCGACGCGTCCATTTTTTGGGGTGCAGCCAGCCTTGGTTGATAGCGAAGGTAATATCGTTGAGGGAGCAGGGGAGGGAAACCTTGTTATGTTAGATAGTTGGCCGGGTCAATCGCGCACACTTTATGGTGATCATGAGCGATTTATGCAAACGTATTTTTCAACTTATGCGGGTATGTACTTCAGTGGCGATGGTGCAAGGCGTGATGAGGACGGTTATTACTGGATTACGGGGCGTGTTGATGACGTATTAAATGTCTCGGGTCATCGCATGGGAACTGCAGAAATTGAAAGTGCTTTAGTGGCGCACCCTAAAGTTGCAGAAGCCGCAGTGGTCGGTTATCCGCATGATATTAAAGGTCAGGGTATTTATGTTTACGTGACTTTAAATAAAGGTGAATTAAGTACAGAGGCTGCGGTTAATGATGCGCTCATTTTAGAATTGAAAAAATGGGTGCGTCAGGATATTGGGCCTATTGCTACTCCCGATTTAATACAGTTGACGGCAGGATTACCCAAAACACGATCGGGTAAAATTATGCGTCGTATTTTGCGTAAAATAGCAGAAAACGAATTTTCTGCGTTGGGTGATATATCTACCCTGGCAGACCCGTCTGTGGTCGATGAGCTTATTGAAAATCGAGCGAATCGCTGATTGTTTTTATGTCTTAATCTACCAGTTCAATATCAAGCCCTGACAATAAGTTAAGGGCTTGGTCTCGACTAAATTTTGCTTGTTTTATGTTGTTAACATTTATATCGATGTTGTAGTTGGAGGCATCACTAAAATCTGCTTCAACCAACGCTGTTCTATTAAATAAACTGTAGCTAAAATCGCTGCCAGTAAAATTACTTTGGCTAAAGTTACCCTCCCGAAAATCAACGTCTTGAAGCTTGCAAGATTCTAGTTGCAGTTCACATAATTTTAATCCCTGAAAAGACGAATCATTTAAAATACAGTGAGAGAATTTAAGCGGCGATGACAGCGCTAAATTTGGCCAGTGCGCTCTAGTCCAGTCGATTCCAAGCATTTTGCAATGATCAAAAAACACCTCATTAAAACGACTATAACCAATGCGAATATTGCTTAAATTACATTGGTAAAAATGACAGTCAATAAACTTACAATGCTTGAAATGAGTGCCTGAGAAATTGCAGTTTTTAAATGTGCAATTATCAAATTCTACTTCGTCGAGTTGTTCTTCCGAATACTGAAGATTATCGAAATTTTGGTTGTAATACTCTCCTACTTTAGGGTCTAAAGTAGGGCGTGGTTTTGGCGTTGATTCTGAACCTGACATAGTTTTCTAATTATAAAAAATATGAGCCAAGGATAGCGACTTGGCTCATTAATACAAGCGCTAGAGCAAGTATCAGTATAAGTAAATCTATATTAAAAAATCTGCAATATACGAAGTGAATTATTCGTCATAATTATTCTAGCTGGTGCTCTTCATCCTTGTAATAAGCTTTAACTTTTGGGTTCATGACTTTAAACCAAAGCGGCGGAAATAAAGCTAAAACAACCATGGTGGCATAGCCGCTAGGGAGTTGTGGGCTGACTTCATGATGGCGCAAAACTTGGTAGCGGCGTTTAGGATTTGCATGGTGATCTGAGTGGCGTTGTAGTTGAAAAAGAAATAAATTAGTCAGTAAAAAGTTACTGTTCCAAGAATGCTCAATATTCGTGCGTTCATAACGACCATTTTCAAGTTTTCTGCGGTGTAATCCATAATGTTCAATGTAATTAATAACTTCTAATAGTGAAAAAGCAATAAAGCTTTGAGCGAAAAAGTAGACAATTCCAACCCAGCCCCAAAGTACTCCGCACACTGCTGCAAAAGCGAAGCTGATGGCGTACCACCAAATTAATTCATTACTAAAACTTAATAACTTTTTGCCTTTTCTGTTTAGTTTTTTAGCCTCTAACTTCCAGGCGTTTAAAAAGTTATGTAAGTACGCGTGAGGTAAAAAAGCATACAAGCTTTGGCCAAAGCGAGAAGACGAAGCATCTTCAGTGGTAGAAACATGCACGTGATGGCCACGGATGTGTTCGACTTTAAAGCCTCCATAAGTAACGCAAGCAAATAATAAACCACCTGCCCATTGCTCGATAATAGGATCTTTATGGATTAGCTCGTGGCCAACGTTAATAGCGACGATGGCACCAATGGTTCCAACAGAAAGTACCCAGCCAACCTGACCCGCCCAACTCAAGTCGCCATTCATAAAAACATGACCGCCATACAATATAGTAGCGATCTGCATAGGAAGGCAAAGCAGTGTGAGTATGCGATAAAAGACTTCTTTTGATAATTCAGGAACTTGTGTTTCTTCATCAGGATTAACAGGGTCTTGACCGATGATATGGTCAAAAATAGGGACTAAAGCAAACACAAAAAATACCGTAGTAAAGGCAAATACATCGCGATAACCATATTGTTCGCCTAGCCATGCTGAGGCGAATAATACCAGTGATGGCAATATGACTAATAAATAAGCATATTTTTTAATTCTTATAATTATATCGAGCTCTGATGAGCGCGGTGCTGCGATTGTATTCATGCTTTCTACCTGTTTTTTATGACTTAATGGCTAAGTTTTAATGGCTGAATTAGTCAGTGAATTCATTGTTTTTGATATTATTTAATTCTCATTATTGTAAGATTGTAGGACAATATTAATTTAGAGAAAGAAACTTTGCAACATTTGGCTGTAAAGTAATCAATAAAAGTCAGGTTTAGAGACAGATTGTGCTGAATTTTCAGTGAGGGAGGGTTTTAAGAAAAATAGTGTAAAAAGGGCTTGATATAAGGCTTTTCGCGATAAGAGGCTGTGGTAGACTTAGGTTTTTGCATATAGATGTAGGATGAGTACTCGCCCCTATGAGTTTTAACGCACCCAAAAGCATGGCAGAGCAAATAGCTCGACACCTTGCGAATCAAATAATTTCAGGCCAGCGAATTGCTAATGAGCGCATTCAAGAGCTAAAAATTGTTGAGGAGCTAGAGGTTAGTCGCGGATCGGTGCGAGAAGCGCTGTTACTGATGGAAAAAAGGCATTTAGTTGAAATTATGCCTAGAAGAGGGGCAATGGTTGCTGAAATAACCGCCGAATCAGTAGAAAACCTGTTTGATGTTTTTGGCATATTGGTTACTCGTTTAGCGGTATTGGTTGCTCAGCGCTGGCAGGGGAATGATCTCAATGAAGTCATTCAGCACTTGGTTTTATTGCAAAGCATGGCAGAGCAAGAAGATCGAGAAGAGTTTATAGCTCAAGTATTCACTTTGTTGAATATGGCCTACCCGCTAGCAAAAAATGAATACCTGCATGAAGTGCTTGTTAATATGGAACCTGCGGTTCATAGATGCTACGCGTTAGCGCAACGATATAAACCCAATGATGGCCAAGCGGCTTTAACGTTTTTTGCGGCACTCATGACGGGTGTAACCAAACGAGAGATCGGTTTGTTGCCTGAAGCCGTAAAACACTACTTTGATCATCAGTTGAATCTGGTATTGGCTGCGATAAAAGCGGGCTAAACCCTAAATCGAATAATAGATAATTAACTAGGAAAGACAGGTTATGCGCCTAAAGGCCATCAAACTGGCAGGATTTAAATCGTTTGTAGACCCAACTTATATACCGTTTCCAACTAATATGACGGGTATTCTTGGGCCAAATGGTTGCGGAAAGTCGAATACCATTGATGCAGTTCGTTGGGTTATGGGTGAAAGCTCAGCGAAAAACTTACGCGGCGAGTCGATGACTGATGTTATTTTTAATGGTTCTGCTCAGCGTAAACCTGTCGGCAAGGCCAGTGTTGATCTTATTTTTGATAACAGTGATGGCACGTTACGAGGTGAATATGCTGCTTTCAGTGAAGTGTCATTGCGTCGTCAAGTCACACGCGAAGGACAATCAACTTATTATTTAAACGGTACAAAATGCCGTCGTAAAGACATTACCGATATCTTTTTGGGCACGGGTTTAGGGGCGCGTTCTTATTCAATCATTGAACAGGGCATGATCTCGCGCCTGATTGAATCTAAGCCTGAAGAACTACGCGTCTTTATCGAAGAAGCGGCAGGCATATCAAAATACAAAGAGCGTCGTCGCGAAACTGAAAACCGCATGCGCCGCACTCATGAAAATCTAGAGCGCTTACAAGATATTCGTGACGAAATGGAGCGCCAGTTAGCGCACTTGCATCGTCAAGCACAAGCCGCTGAAAAATATAAAGAATACAAAGCAGAAGAACGCCTTAAAAAAGGCCAGCTTCAAGCCTTGAAGTGGAAAGTTCTGGATGTTGATTATCGTAAACGAGAATTAGACATTGCTGAACTCGATATGCAGTACGAAGCAAAAATGGCGCAACAAACCGCTGCCGATACCGCGATCGAAGAACGCCGTGAAAGCCATCATGAACGCAACGAAGTATTTAGTACGGCACAAGCTAAGTATTATGAAGTGGGTGCGCAGATTGCACGTCACGAACAAAAACTAGAACACCAAGCGCAAATGAGTTTGCAGCTGTCGCAAGACTTGGCTGAAACAGAAAAAGGTATTTTAGAAACGCAGCGTGCGTTAGAAGAAGATCAGCTAAAGCTTGAAGACGTCAATGAAGAACTGATGATGTTAGAGCCCGAACTGGAAGTCTTACTGGCCGGAGAAGAAGCGGCGGGTGAAGAGTTAATTATTGCCGAAGAAGCAATGCAAGCTTGGCAGAGAAGCTGGGATGAATTTACTCAAAAAGCCAGCGCACCGGCACGACAAGCCGAAGTCGCGCAAAGTCGAATACAAAATTTAGAGCAACAACTAACCCGTCTACAGCAGCGTATAGAACGTTTAGATGAAGAGCGACGTCAGCTAGTATCAAACCCAGAAGCGGAAGAAATCTTATTCTTACAAGAGCAAATTTCAGAGCATGAGATGCAACTTGAAGAACAGCAGATGTCTGGCGATAGCTTTGGTGAACAGGTTAACGGGCAGCGTGAAGGTATTGAGAATTTACGCAAAAAATTGGACGAAGGTCGCAGCGAGTTACAGCAAGTACAAGGTCGAAAAGCTTCATTAGAAGCACTGCAGCAAGCGGCCAAAGGCGAAGGTAATACTGCGGTTAGCCATTGGCTAGAAAGTCATCAATTATCTCGTAAAGCGCGATTGTCCGAAAAAATTCACGTTGAAAGCGGCTGGGAAAGAGCCGTTGAAATGGTGATGGGTAACTATTTACAAGCCGTTATCATTGATGATCTAGATCCTGTTCAGCATTGGGTAGGCGGCTTAAAAGACGGTGATATTATTTTATGGTCAGCCGATCCAACCGCAGCGGCGGGGCAGGCAGGCAGTCATTTACTATCGGCCAAAGTCAGCGGTGATGAAAATGTCAGCGCGCTATTAAATAAGGTGCAAGTTGCTGATGATTTAGCCCAAGCGATGGCGCGTCGGTCACAACTCAGCGAAGACGAATCAATCATAACGCCTGAAGGTTTATGGATTGGTAAATCTTGGTTACGGGTGGCAAAAGACGGTGAAGGTAATGGTGGCATCCTTGCTCGACAGCAAGAATTAGAAGCGCTTGAAATACGTTTTGAAGATTTAGACATTAACGTCGAAGAATGGGAAGTTGACCTAGACGCAGAACAATTGAAACTGCGTAATTTAGAGCAACAGCGTGAAGTTCAGCAAAAAGAAATGGCTGCATTTGCACGTCAATTGGCTGAATTCCAATCTCAGCTAGCCGGTAAAAAAGCCCGAGCAGAGCAGTTGGCGTTGCGTACAGATAAAATTGATAATGAGCTTACAGAAGTGAGTGAACTTCAAGCTCTAGAGCGAGAACAAATTGCTGAGGCGCGCATTCAGTGGCAAGAAGCCATGGAAAACATGGATCAAGATGCGGATGAACGCAGCCGTTTACAGTCAGAGCGTGAAAATACAACGACGCGTATCGAAAATGCTCGCATGCGTGCTCGCCAAGAAAAAGATCAAGCTCACCAGCTGCAATTACGCCATCAAGGGTTTACCAACCAGCAGCAAAGTTTGTCTCAAGCGGTAGAGCGCTTGCATCAACAAATGCAGCGCAGCCAAGAGCGTAAATCTCAGATTCAGAAAAACCAAAATCGTGATCACGATTCGGATCTTGAAGAATTAAAAATGCAGCTAGAAGAGCTGCTAGAAAAACGATTAGATGCTGAACAAATAATGAGCGATGCTCGCCGTGAGCTAGAAGCGGTGGATGCCGAGTTAAGACAATTTGAAAAAGACCGAGCCGTTGCTGAAAAAGCCGGTTTAGATGTACGTACTAAATTAGAACAAGTACGCATGGAAACTCAGTCATTAGAAATACGACGTAATAGTTTGGTTGAGCAGTTAGTTGAAGATGAATTGACCTTAGAAGGCGTGCTTGAGAGTTTGCCTGAGGACGCGGATATTCAGCTTTGGAGCGAAGAATTAGAGCGTATTGCTGAACGTATTCGACGTTTAGGTGCGATTAACTTAGCCGCCATTGATGAATATAAAATTCAGTCTGAGCGCAAAACCTATCTAGATGCACAGCACGAAGATCTAGAGAAAGCTTTAGCGACTCTAGAAAATGCGATTCACAAAATTGATCGTGAAACGAAAACACGATTTAAAGAAACTTTTGATAAAGTAAACTCGGGCTTGGCTGAACTCTTTCCAAAAGTGTTTGGCGGTGGCCATGCTAGTTTAGAGCTTACCGGTGATGATCTGTTGAATGCGGGGGTTGCTATCATGGCATCGCCTCCGGGCAAAAAGAACAGTACCATTCATCTATTATCGGGGGGTGAAAAAGCGTTAACAGCGATTGCGTTAGTATTTTCTATTTTTCAGCTCAACCCAGCTCCTTTTTGTATGCTGGATGAAGTTGATGCACCATTAGATGATGCGAATGTAGGACGTTATGCCCGACTGGTAAAAGCTATGTCGGAGAAGGTACAATTTATTTATATTACCCATAATAAAATAGCGATGGAAAAAGCGGACCAGTTAATGGGCGTAACGATGCATGAGCCCGGTGTTTCACGGTTAGTATCGGTCGATATTGAAGAAGCTGTAAAAATGGTTGAAGCATGATTGATATGAGAAAAATAATAGTGAAAGCATGCAAAGCAAATACAATAAACGGATGTTTTAAGGTGATCAAATGGAATTAAATCTGCGCACAGTACTCGTAATACTGGGCAGTATTATTATGCTCGGCATTCTAGTCGATGGGTTTAGGCGAATGCGCCGCGCACGTCGTGATGCACTTAGCATTGATGTTAAGGGGGATTATAAATTTCCTGAAGATAGCTTTCCGTCTGAATTACCCAATGGTGGTGCTCGAGTAATTGGCGAGGTTGATGCGGATGCCTTAATGAAAGATGCAAAGGACTTTCGTGATCAATTGGATGAAATTCCTGGCATGTCGGCTCTTGAATCCTTGGAAGCGAATGCTTATCAAGCGCTTGATGATGAAATTAAAGACAATCTGCGTGAAGAGCGTATTTATGCAGGCGAGCCAGATTTTCAACATGAGAGCTACTCTGATTCATCAGCTCAATCTGCTGTTGAGACTAAGTCTAAAGCTGAGACTGAGCTTGAGTCTGAACTTAAATCTCGTATTACTTCAGGACTGAGCTCTCAACGGAACTCTCAACAAAATTCTCAACTAAATCCTCAAATGAACTCTCAAGTTAAAAGTAACGCATCCTCAGAAGCGGCTTTTAATAATGATTCAGCGGAAGCCGACAGTCATTCAGAATCAAGTGATGACGCTGTTAATGCAAAGACTATTCACGAAAATTCTGAGCCGTCAGCCCCATTATTTGCTGAACCGTCGATTTCACCTGACTTAGATGTTACTGAGAAAGTAGAGCAGACTTCTGAGGCGGTTGCCCCTCGTGCGATGCCGTTAAATTTGGATGAGCACGTTCCACTATTATTAGATGTAGAAGAGCTGGGTGAAGATGTGGCTGTTCACAATGAGCCTGCTGCCTCGTGTAAAGTAAGCGAAAACGATTCTATTAATAACAGTCATAACGAAGACAGTACGGCAGCTGATACTTCCAATTATGAAGAGCAGGTTAGCGATCAGGTAGAACTAACGGTTGATGATATCGAAGGAATACAATCATCGGTTGCTGATATGGGTGATGTGTTTTCTATGGCGGCCGTAGATGAAGAACCTGCGTCTTTAGAAAAACCTGTTTTTGAAGAAGAGCCGGTCATTGGTTCAGGCCAGCAAAAAGCACAAGATATGATGGCACAGGCAGCCTATGCCCCAGTAAAAAAACCAGGGCCCAATGCCGAGGTATTGAGTGAGCGTCCTATTCCTAGTTTAGTATTGGTCACTCATGTTGTTCCTCATGATGAAGAAGGATTTTGTGGCGAAGACATTCTCTACTTGGTAAATAGCTGCGACCTGCGCCATGGTGAAAAAGGTATTTTTCATCGCTTTGAAGAAGAAGGTGGTGAAGGGTGCATTGAATTTTCAATGGCTAACTCGTTTAACCCTGGCACCTTCGATCCTGAAACGCTCATGCACGAACGCATTTATGGCGTTAGCTTATTTATGAGTTTACCAGGGCCGGTTAAAGCGATGAATGCGTTTGAGTCGATGACAGAAATGGCATCGGTTATCGCTCGTAATTTAGGTGGTGATGTTCATGATGAAACGCACAGTATTATGGCGTTGCAAACCATTGAACATAACCGCCAACTTGTACGAGATTTTGTGCGTAAGCAAAAGCTCTTCGGTAAAAAATAAGTTGGTGCATGACGCGGTTAAAATTAGACGCAATTAATAATAAGGCGCGACTGCGAATAGTCGCGGCTAGTATCAAAAGCGGTTCGAAAAAGCCGCTAGTACAATTTCCATAGCCATATTCACTATAACAGCCTACGCAGTATAAGATTTATGATGATTACCGCTGAAGTATCAAAGCGTATTCAAGACCTAAGACAGCAACTTAATACCTATAGCCATCAATATTATGTTTTGGATGAGCCCTCGGTTCCGGATGCAGAATACGATCGTCTATATCGTGAGCTAGAAAGCATCGAAAAAGAATTTCCAGATAGCGTCACCGCTGATTCGCCAACTCAAAAAGTGGGTGCTCCTCCTTTAGCCAGTTTCACGCAAATAACCCATGAACGCCCGATGTTATCGCTTGAAAACGCGATGAACGAAACGGAACTTGTCGATTTTGAGCGTAAAGTGCGCGACCGATTAAAAACCGAAATCGATGCGTCAGTCGCAATAGAGTATGCCTGCGAGCCTAAGCTAGATGGCCTTGCGGTCAGTATTCTTTATGAAAACGGTCAGTTAGTACAAGCGGCAACGCGTGGGGATGGTGCAACGGGTGAGAACATCACACTAAATGTTCGCACGATCAAGAATGTACCGCTGGTATTACGCGGCACGGATTATCCCGCACGATTAGAAGTTAGAGGTGAGATATATATTCCTAAAGCGGGCTTTGAAAAGCTCAATGAAGATGCTCGTAGTAATGATGGAAAAGTATTTGCCAACCCGCGTAATGCGGCAGCAGGTTCGTTACGCCAGCTAGATTCCAGAATCACAGCGAAACGCCCGCTAGAACTATGTGCTTACAGCATTGGTGTTGTTTCAGAAGAATATGCATTGCCGAATAAGCACGAAGAGATTCTTCAATGCTTAAAGCAGTGGGGACTGAAAATTAATAATGACATGGCTGTAGTGCAAGGCATTCAGGCCTGTGTTGATTATTTTGCCGAGATGGGGCGTAAACGCGATAGCCTTGATTATGATATCGACGGCATCGTATTTAAAATAAACGACCTCGCAATTCAACAAACTCTAGGCTTTGTTGCGCGCGCACCCCGCTGGGCAATTGCTGCAAAGTTTCCGGCCCAAGAAGAAATTACCCTGCTTGAAGGTGTTGATTTTCAAGTCGGTCGAACCGGGGCTCTTACCCCTGTAGCCCGTTTAAAACCTGTTCATGTTGCAGGCGTTATTGTTAGTAATGCGACCTTGCATAACATGGACGAAATAGCCCGATTAGGCGTAAAAATTGGGGATGCAGTGATTATTCGTCGTGCTGGGGATGTGATCCCGCAAGTGGTGTCGGTGGTGATTGATCGACGCCCAGAGAATGCGACCGATATTGTTATGCCTACAGAATGCCCTGTGTGTGGTTCAAATGTAGAGCGCATCGCGACCGAAGCGGTTGCTCGTTGTAGTGGCGGTTTATATTGTGGCGCACAGCGCAAAGAAGCGATTAAACATTTCTCTTCGCGTAAAGCACTGGATATTGATGGCCTTGGGGATAAATTGGTTGAGCAGTTAGTGGATGCTGAATTGATTAATTCGTTTGATGATCTATTTCATTTAAACCTAGAAGAGGTGGCCGCTCTAGATCGTATGGCTGAGAAGTCGGCTAAAAATTTATTGGCCTCATTAGAGACGGCCAAAAATACCACTTTAGGACGCTTTCTATATGCCTTAGGGATTCGAGAAGTGGGCGTGACAACGGCTCAAAATTTAGCCGATTATTTTGGCTTTTTAGAACGCATTCAACAAGCGGATGAAGCTACTTTATTGGCGGTTCCTGATGTTGGCGAAATTGTCGCTAAACATATTTTGGCTTTCTTTAAAGAAGAACATAATCAAATTATTATCGAACAGCTTAAAAAAGTAGGGCTTAGCTGGCCTGAAGCTGAGCCTGCCTCCGCAGAGGATAGTGCTGGGTTACCGTTGGCTGGCAAGGTATACGTGATTACAGGTACTCTGTCTGAAATCAGCCGAGATGATGCTAAGCAATTTTTACAACAATTGGGTGGCAAGGTGACTGGGAGTGTTTCGGCGAAAACTGATTGCTTGGTCGCAGGTGAGAAAGCCGGCTCTAAGCTGACCAAGGCCGAAGCATTAGGCATTGATATTCTTGACGAAGCGGGTTTTATTAAACTACTTCAACTGCATCAGGTTGAAGGCTTTTAATGCGCTTACTCAAAACCATTAAATCTATTTTTATTCTAACGGCATTGAGTGCGTTAGTAGCGTGTACAACGACTCCGCCACAAAACTTAGATGATGTGTGCGATATTTTTGATGAGTACTACGATTGGTTTAATGCGGCAAAAGAAGTCGAGAAAAAATACGGTATTCCGATTGGCGTAACGATGGCGTTTATTCATCAAGAGTCGAAATTTGTTGAGGATGCACGGCCACCAAGAGAATGGTTCTTATGGATATTTCCTGGTGATTATCCTTCTACCGCTTATGGCTATACGCAAGCGTTGAATGGAACGTGGCGAGAGTATCAAAAAGATACAGGTCAGTGGAGTGCCGATCGAGATGACTTTATCGACGCGGTTGATTTTATCGGTTGGTATAATATAAAAACCATTAAACGCACAGGTATTAAAAAACACGATGCGTACCGTTTATATTTGGCGTATCACGAAGGTGCGGGTGGATATTTACGAGGTACCTATAAAAATAAGCCTTGGTTAAAAAAAGTTAGCCGAAAGGTCGACCGACGTGCTCGAATGTATAACCAGCAATTAGTTCAATGCCGCGAGACTCTAGAAAGTGGTTGGTTCTGGAGAACATTCTTTGGCAGTAATAAAGTCGATAGTAGTAATTACCGTTATAAAAAATTTGCAAGCCTGCCAGTAGGCCCAGCGTCCATTCATTAGAAATAGAATTCAGATATGTCAACATTAGATCGCTTATTAAATAGCAACAAAGAGTGGGCAGAAAGAGTGAGTCAGGAAAACCCTGATTTCTTTTCTAACTTAAGCAAACAGCAAAATCCAGAATACTTATGGATTGGTTGCTCGGACAGCCGAGTGCCTGCTAACCAAATTGTTGGTCTGATGCCCGGTGAAGTTTTTGTTCACCGTAACGTTGCCAACCAGGTCATTCATTCTGACTTAAACTGCTTATCTGTGGTGCAGTTTGCTGTAGAAGTATTGAGCGTTAAACACATTATCGTTACCGGGCATTATGGCTGTGGCGGTGTACATGCGGCCTATAACGACTCGCGTCACGGCTTGGTTGATAATTGGTTAAGTCATGTAAAAGATGTTCATTATAAGCATATGGATGAACTATCAGCCTTGGAGCCGGATAAGGCTAGAGATCGCTTATGCGAGCTGAACGTTATGGAGCAGGTGCGTAATCTTGCACGTACAACGGTTGTGCGCGATGCCTGGAAAAAGGGACAAGAGCTCTACTTACATGGGTTTGTTTATGGATTAGGTAATGGCTTAATCAATGACTTAGGTATTGATATTGGTAGCATCGACGACCTGAAGAATCAATTCAAAGAATACTAAGCAATCTTAACTCCTGCCTTATTCAATAGTGATATTTGATAACGCAGGAGGTGTTTCTAATCGTACTTTTTAAGATTTAAGGAAAGGCTAATATGCTTCGTGTGCTGAAAAACTTAGTGAAATTTGCAGTAATATTGATCGCGGGAATTTATTTGTCTGCTTGGGCACTATCGCCTTTTATTGCTAATCATTTTATTGCTCAGTATTTAGAGCAGCATGATCTAGAACTAGAAGATCAGACGACGATTCGTTATAACCCTTTTTTATCACGCTTAACCATCGACTCCTTAGTGGTTAAAAATCAGAACGCAGATGTTTTATCATTATCGTCACTCTCACTCGAAATCAGCGCTTATCAGTTGATATCACGAGAGCTCAATGTCTCTGAATTATTAATCGATGGTTTATATCTTGTTATTGATAAGCAAGCTGAGTCATTAAGTATTGCAGGTATTCGTATGCCTACTGCCGAGAAGACGGTCATTGAAGAAGCAGACGTTCAGCCGCCTTCTGAGTTAGAAAGCTCTGACTTAGAAAGCACTGATTTAGAAAGCACTGATTTAGAAAGCACTGATTTAGAAAGCACTGAGCTAACAAGCACAGAGCAACAAGACTCGGAAAATGATGTGAAGTCAGCCGAGCCTGACTTTCAGTTACTGATGTCTGAAATGCGGCTAACTAATTCAAAAATAGACATTATTGAAAACGGTCAGTTGCATACTCTAAAGCTAAAAGATATCGGTCTTCATGTTGATAAAATAACCCCAAATTTACAAAACCTATCGTTGAGTTTATTAGCTGAGTTTAATAAAGCGGAAATTGCACTCACAGCGTCAACAGAGATGGTTAATCAACTGGGTCAGATAAGCGTTGATGTTGATGTTCAAGACGTAAATATACATAAATTCAGTCATTTTTTTACGCCTCAAATCACGCTTGAAAATGGCTTTGTAAGTTACAAAGGTAAGCATAATATTAAGCTGATGAAAGAAGGTATTCGTGTTGAAATTGCGGATATTGGTTTTAAAACTCAAGGTATCGAAGTGAATAAAAACGATATTCACTTCACTTTAGGAGAGCAGCAATTTAACAGCCCCTTAATGACCGTTGATGTTAATAATGAGACTCAGCTGACCGTTGCAGGTAAGGGTGATCTACTGTGGCAAGATGTGAACGTATTTAATAAAACTGCTAATGAAGTCTTAGTCGCAATGTCTCAGTTAGCACTGAGCGGCCTTGATTTATACAGTAGTGACGGTCAATACAATGTGACCATTGATATGAGCTCATTATTAGATTCGTTCTTCTCAAATAATACCGAAAACGATATTCCTGCCTTAACCGCTTTTAGTGCACTGACGGTTAACGATGTTGAATTAACCAATCAGTCGTTGTCTATTAATACCGTAGAGCTGGCCGGTCTTAAATCAGATGTTCAGTTGGATAAAGACAAGCAAATCAAGAACCTAATTTTAACCTTAGATCAGTTGACCAACGCGATCGCAGGACCCGAGGGTGAAATTGAGAGTGAAGTTGATAGTAACGTTGATAGTAACGTTGAGAGCGAAGCGCTTACCAGCCAAGATACCCCTTTAAAAGACAACGCTGCTCAAGTTATAAACAAAGATGCAAGTAAGGGGGTTAACACAGGCGCAAGTCAGGTCGCTGCGGTAGAGTCTGATAACGCAGCGTTTCATATTCAACTGAATAACTTTAGTCTCGTAGACAGTGCCAATATTCAATTTACCGACCAAAGTGTTTCTCCTATTTACGCGCGCTTTATCAAAGTGAACGAATTATCGGCAGGGCCATTTGATAATCAAAAGCCTGATCAAATTTCAGTGATCAAGGTGACGGGTATTAGCAATAATTATACAAATTTCGATATGACGATTGATGCCAAGCCATTTTTAGCTGCGCAGAGTTACACCGTTAAAGGTTCATTAAATCAACTTGATTTAGAGTCTTTAAGCGCCTATGTGAAAACAGCGTTAGGGTATGAAATTGAAAGTGGCCAACTTGATTTAGCTATGGATATTAAATTAATCGGCAGCCAAATTGATGGCAATTCACATATTTTATTGCGTGGAATAGAACTAAGTTCTGTAGACGATTATGAAAGAAAGGAATCAAGTAATCAAAGCTACATTCCGTTCAATACCGCCCTTGGTATGTTAAAAGACGGGGACGGAAATGTAGAACTTGATCTACCCGTTTCAGGTGATACTAACAGTCCTTCATTCGGCTTTTCAGGCTTTATTACCTTACTGGTTAAGCAGGCGACGATTGCTGGCGCGAAAGAATACTTAACGATGACCTTTGTTCCTTATGCTAGCTTGGTCAAGATAGTAATGGCAGCGGATAAACATTTACTTAAAATCGAAGTTAGCGATCTGAATTACAGCCCGAAGGAATTTGAGGTGACTGAAGATCAAGACGTATTTATTACTACTTTCACTGAACTGTTAAAAGACAAGAAAGATCTTCAAATTAAGATGTGTGGGGTATCGACAGCAGAAGATCTTGGTCAAGAGAAAGGCAAAAAATTAAGCATAGACGAAATTGGGGCGCTGATCCGAATTTCTGAGCAGCGGGCCAATAACTTTAAGAGATTTATGGTCGAAGAGCAGGGGATCAGCTCTTCTAGGTTGCTGCTATGCAAACCACGTATCGATAATACAATGAATGCTACGCCGCATATCATGTTTGAGACATAGTATTTAAGGCGTATACATCAAAAAGTTAGTTGGGCGCGTATCGAGTATGCCCGCCCATCTTGATATTGATTAATAATGTCGCCAGTAGCCCATGAAAAATTCATATTCATCATGAGTTTAAGGTTAGGACTGAGATGGATGTTTAATCCGATCAGGCCAGCTGATGAACTATTACCCACATCATTGTCTCGTAAGTCAATGTGAGAATAGCGCATTATCCATTCAAGATCAGTGTCATTATTACTTTGTGATGATTTAAATCTGCCTTTTTTATATTCGTATTCTCCTGTGCTTTTATAGCTTGCTTGAATATAAGCTCCAGAATATTCCCATTGTTCACCATCGACCTGTTGTATGCTGTTAGCGAATAGTTCACTTTGAAGTAACCAATGCCTATGATGAAAGGCTATATCAACTTGGTATAGATTACTTTGATCAGCATAGAAGCGAGCGCTTCTGACTGTTTTGTTTGCATTATGCACTTCGGCGGTACTTTTATATTGTATTTTGTTGTTATACAGCCAACGTTTCGATGCGGAACTTCCTATGTGTAGCGTTTGTGATTTCTTTCTTAATGGGGCGGCTGTGATGCGCATTGTTATTGCGTCAATGCTACTATCGTCTTTTTTTAGTAAATCAAAATTGGTTAATGAAAATTCATCGTGATTATTTCTCGTAATAAAATAGCCTGTAGCTAAAGTGTAGGATTTTTTTATTTGATTTATTAATAAACCATAGCTTCTTCCAGGTGTGAATGTCTCAGTTGGCAGAGATCGCTCAATTGCGATTAACTCAGATGAACTTGTTTGTTGCTCTAAACCAAAAGGTTCTTTCATATGGCCTATTTGAATGCCTATGTCTTCATTATTTTTGATTCGAATATAAGCGTCAGCTAATGTTAATTTCCCCTGTTCAGAAAAATTCTTCGTATATTTAATTTGGAATTTTCCTTTAAAATACTTGTTAGGTTTAAAAGTAATGCCTAATTTTGATCTGCGTATCTCGGTTGCATGCTGATATCCCTCGCTATTTTTGTCGTAAAAAGGTGAATAATAATCGTGATCAAGCATTAGATACCCACCCAATTCCATGCCTGAAAGATTCGTAATGGATGAGACATTAGATGTGTCATCCATTGCATGTACTAAAACTGAACTAAAAGTGAATAGAAAGAATGAGAACTTATGCATGAGTATCAGCCGTACCTGCAAGGGTTTTTTCTGATTTTTTAGTAGGCGTGAAATGTATCTTTAATCGCGTACAGTCGCGTAAGAAGTCTATGCTTAATATTTCAACTTGAACCACGTTGAGGCCGGTTCTGGTTTTAATATCTTCGATAAGCTTTAGGCGGCGATTGATGTTGATGTTATCTATTTTTTCATACTCAATTTCTATCTCTTCTAAAGAAGGCAAGATCAAACTTGTTTCTAATAAATAGGTCATTGAGCATATGGCTAGATTAATGAGCGATAATTCATAAGTCGACAGGGTGCTCACTGCTGATAATAGGGCGATTGCAATAACTAAAAAAAGATAAGTCATCTCTTTGATGCTGATAGATTCTGTTCTATACCTCAACATTGAAAATACTGCGAATAATCCAAAAGCAAATCCCATTGATACATCTGCGGTATGCAGTAAGGAAGTTACAAGAAATACACCCATGCCAAATAACATAAAAGAGTATGCATTTGCTCTGTGTTGTGAAAAAGAGTAATAGCAAAATCTAATTAATATAACAACAGAAAGAGTATTGATAAGTAATCGTGAAATAAAGTCTATTCCTAAGGTAAGTTCCATAGTCACTCCAGTTTTATTGTTGGTTGATTTAAGTTAATGCAGTTGATTTAGTTTTTCTAATGAATTAATTACTGATTTAAAACGATTGATTTTTAGGGCCCCAGATTCTGCTGCAGTGTCATTAGTCAGAATAGTACCCATGCAATATTTACTAAAATTAGTGCTTTTAATGCCTTTATTTTTAATAAATTCTCGGCATGAAGATGGATAAGGTTTTCGCTCTTGTTTAACTTCAATAATGAAAGTTTTGTCCTGAATTGATTTTTTATGATTACTCGCATTATGAAAGCTTAAGTTAAGGTCGATAGTGATTCGTTCTAAGTTTGATTTACTTATTAGGGTGATTCTTTGGTAATTTACAAATAAAACAGTTTCTAAATTGATGAAATACCCTAATGTCTTTTCGACAAACTGGTTAACACTAGCCTGATCTGGTGATATACAACTCATAGGGATACGCTGTTTAATGGTTCGTTTTTTATTATTCTTAAACTTAATTTCCATATATCCCATATCAGACTCCACATAGCGACGATAGCGGACCTTATAACGATTGAGTTTGCCATTGTGATGATCCAGATAAAACTGCCTTTCTTTGTTATCAAAGTAGGTTGTTTGGTAGCTAAAGATTTTTCGTCCATAGGCACTTAAAATACTATAGTCTTCTGATATAGCAGTCATTAATGGCGTGAAAAGTTTAATGGGCAGCACAAATTTGCTATCCACCCGATCCATTAAGGCTGCTGTGTTTTGTTGTAGCAAGGTATGTGATTCAAATTTATTCAATATTGTTAAATCAATATCTTTGCTGTTTTTAACTAAGGCTAAATGATTTTTCTCGTATTCTTTCGGTTTCAATATGAGCATATTGTTTTTATTTTCTGCAATCATGGCCATAATTCCTAATAATCAGTTTTTATGTAATCAATTGTTTTGATAAGACCCATTTGCGCATTAATTTCACCTTCAATAATACTGCCTTCCACCCCCACACCGGTTTCAGATAATTTGATGCTTCCGCTATGCCCAGCACTTATCAATTCAATTTTGGCTGGGGTACTATCTTTATCTATTACCTTAAAAAGCATAATGTTGGTCGAAATGCCATGCAGAGACAGCTGACCTTTTTTATAATCTGGTTTTTCTACAAAAACCTGTAAAACATAACTATCTGGGTAGTAAGGGGGCGTTGCTGCACCAATAAAGGTTAACCCCACGACAGAAGGGGAGGTTGTTTGGTCTAGTTGATAAACGAAACTATCGACGTTGGTGTAGTTTGAGACTATGCTCATTGAGGCTGTGCGTTGTATGCCTTCTGCATCGGTGAAAGAAAATGAGCCCTGATCACCATTGCTTGAAAACTCTGCGGTTAAGGATGTTGTATCATTTGAACAATTAATAGCTTGATCCGGCAAAATGTACGCTGTTTGGTTAACCTCACCGGCGATGGCACTCGTTAAGAGCTCTCTTTGACTCTTTTCACCTAATTCATCATTTCCATTAATGAATTCAGTCACTTCGTTATAATTATCTTTTGAATTAAGCGTCAGTTGTTGAATTTTCTCGAGCTGACTTATTAAGTCTTCTTCTACCCAATTCTCAGTCAGCAGCTCATTAATTGTTGAAAAATACTGGTTGCGGGTTTCTGCAATGTCATACAAACGTTTTGCCAGTGACAAGTTCTTATAAAGAGGGGCGGAGTTAGGCTTAAACGGATGACCCTTAGTAAAGGTGCTGTCTGTGCCCCAAGGGATAAAATGGAATAAACCATCATCTGGATTGTGATACATATAATAATTGTTCGTATTTCCTGTAGCGGAATCCCAGTGCCCGATGAGAGTTTCTACTGACCAAAAATTTATGAATTCGTCAACATCAATATGCTGACGGATTTGAGTGAGAAACTCGTCATCAGTGAGTTTTAATACATTCGCTAAGTCGTCTAAATCGGATCGGTTATTGGTTTTCTTATTGGTTTTTAATTCAAATCGCTGATTCAGCTGACTGCCAAAATCGGCGACCTGTGCTTCGTATAAATTACCGGATTTATTACCGAAGTTTCGTTCTAAGAAAGGTTTTTTGATACTTTCTACATGGCTATAAATCCCCAGATCTTCACCATTAATATAGACGTGAGCAAGATTACAGCGTGGAGCGACCAAGCCGGCTGCTCGGAATAGGTCATAAGCCATGCATTGGTGTGTATGACTGGGGTCTTGTCGATCATTATTTAAAGTCATTCGCTTTAAGGTTTTAAATGTTCGGCCTTCTTCGTGGGTATCAAAATTTAGCTTAATTGAAGGTCTGGTACGGCTTAATGAGCCTAAGAACCCTTTTTTACGAATGGCAACGTTTTCTAACGTTTGACCATCGATATTCGCTAATGCTTTAAAATCTGAATATTCAAAGTCAGAAGATTGGCAGGCTCCTAATGCTGTGTTTAAAGGACGACCTTCAGATCTTAAGCGAGCAAAGTCATTGGCAGGCATTTGCAGCGATATTTGCAACAAACGTTCTCGATCAAACGCATCTTCGGTTACTGTGCCTTTTGTTGCTGGGGCAAAAAATGCTTCGTCATCCTTGGTGCTAGTCTTACCACCACATGCTGACAAAATAATGCTCATTGCAGTGCCGATAGAAATTAAAAGCGGGAATTTATAGGGCCACATAAGTACGTCCTTGCTTATCTAAGTTATTATTCTTTTATAGTAAGCAGTGAGCCTGTTGGCCACAGTATCCAAAAGGACCATATGACCCCCTTAAAATGTGATCCAGTTCACACTTTAAGGGGTTATCTAAAGGCTGGGAGCAGTATGATCGTGCAAGAACGCAATCGCTTCAGTGCGGCTACTGACTTGTAATTTTTGGTAGATATTTTGCAGATGGCGTTTAACGGTAGAGATAGAGATCGAAAGTGATTCCGCAATGTTTTTGTTACGGTAGCCTTGGTTTATAAGGCTTAATACTTCCATTTCTCGATGGGTTAATATTTCTACTAATCCTTGATTGAGATTTTGATAGTTATCGCTATTATCAAGCTGTTGTTTTACTGGGGTTGCAGATTGGTTGTGGGTGATTATTGATGCCCATTTTTCACGTTCATTTATCGCTGCTAATAATAAATTACAGTATTCTGATTCGATGCCTAGTTCTAATGACTTCTGCAGCATTGGTTTTATGGTATTAGTATCTTCAATAATTAAGTTAATAAATTGATAAGGCGCTGCGGATTCTAATGCTATTTTGAACAGAGTTAGCGCACGTACTTCGTCTCCGAGTGACATTAAAATCTTTGCGGGTACTAAATAACAGCTGATTTTGCGTTTGTAATTACCATTGCTATAGCTTTCATGTGCAATATCTGTAAATGAGTTGCTTTCGCCCGCAGAGAGGACCATTTCACCAGCTGCCTGTATTAATTTTTCGAATAATAAACGAAAGCGGTAGCGGGTTTTATCATCATGATTTTTATTATTAATATGCTGCAATAAAGAAAAACTATTTCCCATTTTGGAGTCTAAAAGCACACTGAGTGTTTCAGTATCTAACAAAATAGAATGACTTCTTTTTATTGTGTTTTCTAGGTTAGCTTCGTATTGTTGTAGCTGATACAAGCAAGTGCGCGCTTCGTCATATCGCCCAGTGCTAGAGAGTAAATGAAATAGTGTATGATATTTATTATGTATTGTTTCTCTTGGCTCAGTAAACTCATTAAGCATTTCTAATAGTTTATCGTAGCACTGCCAGGCTAAGTCTAGTTTGTTAATCTCTAAGTATAATATAGACATTGCTGCATAAACGGATGCGCTATTAGGTAAGGTTAAATATTTCATTTTCTTTAACCAGATAATGTTTTTTTCACCCAGTGAAATAGCCTCTAATATGTTCCCTTGATGATATAAGCTATGTAATAGCCACGAAAGAGAAGAGATACAGCATTGTCCATCTTCCGCTTCTTTTGCGAGCGAAAGAGCAATATTATTATATTTTGTCGCTCCCGTTATATTGTCATCTAAAAAAAAGTCAGTCCCTTTACCTAACATGATCCAGCAGTTTAGGGGATTATTCTCTTGATAATAACGTGTCTCAAGTGATTGATTGATTATTTTTGCATTGGAAATATCACCGCTAAAACGAGCAACCTGAGCGCGTAAAATCATACTTCCCATGGTTAAGGCTGTTTTTTCTACAGGTGAGTATGAAGAGGGCGTTAGGTTCTGCTCAAAGTGATTCTCTAAGTAACCACAGTGCTTTTCTACACATTCATAATCATAAAGGTTAATGCCGATTAATGCGGCGAGCATACATAAGTGGGGTAAAGATTGAATGATGTCTTCAGGAATACGTTCTAAAATATTAGAGACGTGATCAAAGTGGGTTACTTGCGTTAGTGATGGGTACAGTTGGCCCATTAACTTAGAACACACTTGCCAATCTTCCAGCTTGAGGCTGAGTTCTAATGCTTCATACAAATTTCTATTATTGGTAAGCCAGTTTAATGCGACTTTGTTTTTTTGTTTTTCCTCTACTGGGCTTAAAACTCGATGCTCAGTAATCCACTGTCTGAAAAGGCTGTGTAAACGAAAAGTGGGCTGGCTATGCTGTCGTGCATCTACGGTATCAGCCGCATCGGATAATGAACATGTTACTTTAGAAATGAATAAGCCTTGGTTAATCAAGGTCGTTAAAATGGCTTCGTTATCTCTAGAGTTATTAAAAGATTGGCACAATTCAAGATTGAAATGGGGTACGAGGCTGATATCAACGAGTAATGTTTGTATATCATGGCTTAGCTGAGAGAAGACTTCATCAAATAAAAACTCAGCCAATAAAGAGTCTTGGGTATTTGTACAATCTTCAAAGCTTATTCCCGCTTTAAGCGCGAGTCCGGTTAATTGAATTGCGGCGGCCCATCCTTCAGTTTTCATGAATAGATGCTGCAGTTGATCTTTTGAAAGCTGCAAATCTAATTTCATCTTTAAAAAGTCGGCGATGTGTTCGGCTTCAAATACTAATTCAGAAGCTTGAATAAGGTGGGCTGTTGATTTTGAGCAACGATTTGGCAGCTTCAATGCGGGTGTTTTTCTGGTCGTAATAACGATTTGTAACCAGCTAGGTAAATAGTCTAATAGACGATTAAAAGATGTCAGTATTAATGGGTTGTCGATGTATTGAAAGTCATCTAATACGATGACTGCCCGATGAGGACGATTCCATTTACGGCCTAATTTTTCTAGGGAAGCTAATATTAGATCGCTTATTCGGCAATAATCATCAATACAATGATTTTCTATTATTGTTTCTGCTTCGTCATCTAAGTCATTGTCTATTTTTCTAAGGCAGTGATAGAAATAAGTCCAGAATGAGCTGGGTAAATTATTTTGTTCATCAAGTGACAACCAATAAACGGGGTGATCTGCATACTGTAACCAATTACAGACTAAGCTGGTTTTACCATAACCGGCTGGTGCACAAATAACCGTCAAAGAAGACTTGCTGTAATGATTAAGCTTTTCGATTAGATGACTGCGGGTAAATAAGATGCCAGAGCTTGGTACTGATAGCTTACGCTGCAATATAATCATATCCCCACCTTCGGCTCGCTAGTCAGTAGTCTGTTTAAGTTTTATTATTGTTAAGTCGGTACTTTGCTAATTCAGCCGATATATGAGGTAAGCGATTAATGCACACCAGCATAAGATACCGATTATGAAAACAATCAGAGCGGTACGCTGGTGCTCTTCTTCTCTAGGCTTAATGCCCTTCAAACGCATCGTGAGTTGAGCGGTTAAGTTAACCGAGGCAATGTTAGCGATCAGTAAAAAAGCAGCCCCTTTCGCTTCTGGATAAGCGCCTATTCCTAAACAAATGCCTAGTGTCACCGTAGGAGGAAGTAGGGCAACGGCTACCATTACACCCACTAATACCGATGATACTCCGGTCGTAATCGATAAGGCTGCGGCAGCACCAGATGCTAGTGCTAATGCTAACCCATCAATGCCTACACTTGTTCGTGACAATAGCTCGGTGGTTAATACTAAATCAGGGTAGAAGAGTGATAGTCCCGCTGACAAGACTAAGGCAAAGATAATCCCTACCGCAAGTGTTCTTAAAGCATTAAGAATACCATTCACTTGTCCTAATGTTGTCGACAGTGATAAAGCCAAGTTAGGCCCCAAGAGTGGTGCAATTACCATCGCGCCAATAATGACCGCGACATTATTTTGTATTAAGCCAATAGCGGCCACAATGGTGCTTAAAAAGACCAGCATTAAGTAGTGGCTATCCAATTTTCCTTGAACTTTTAGTTGCCGTAATAAGGCTTCTCTAGAAATAGTCGCAGTGCTGTTGCTACTTTTGTCTTTTTCGTAAGGCAGTGCGATTTCTAATGGGTAAGCGAGAACACGAAAATTACTTTTACCATTCATTAGTTTTTGTAAGAGGTCGAGAATTTTCTGCGACTTGGACGTATCGACTAAGATCTTAATCGCAATTTGTTTATCGTTAGAGCGGCTGATCCAATAGTCTGAGGCTTCATTTTGTTTTGCGATGCGAGTAATCGCATCTTCATTTGAGGGTGGCGCAATAACTTCGATGGTAATCATAGGGTCGTCAACATAAACAATGTAGTGGTTGAAATAAGGTGTAGCAGAGTAGCGGCGATATATGAGAGATGAATGTTATGGTGATACACGTATTAAATCAAACATAGTCAGTACTTTAACTGGTTTTTTTCAAGAAAACCTGATGAAAGTAATTCATACAGTTGAGTATTAATTACTGGATAGGGTATTTCGCCCTATCGATTTAGCCTTATATAATCGTTCATCAGCGATCTTGATGATCTCTTCAGGTGTATTAATATCAGCAGCCTGCACTGTAGCAATGCCGATGCTGACCGTTACATGTTGAGCGACAGTCGAGCCTGAGTGCTCAATATTTTGTTGGGATACGCTCTTCATTACGAGTTCTGCAACGGTATTAGCGCCTTTATTGTCTGCTTCAGGTAGCAGCAATATGAATTCTTCACCGCCATAGCGTGCAGCTAAGTCGGCAGGTCTTTGTGTGCATTGTACAAGTACATTTGATAGTTGTTTGAGGCAAGAATCGCCTTCTTGATGCCCGTATATATCGTTATATTGCTTGAAGAAATCCACATCCAGCATTAAAAGTGATAGCGAGGTGTTATTTCTCTTCATGCGTTTAATTTCATTCTGAAGCACAGAATCGAGGTGTCTGCGATTGGCGATGCCTGTTAGCGAGTCTGTTAATGAAAGAATTTCAATTCGTTTATGATCACTTACATCTATGGCAATAAAGGTGATTTCGTCAAGCGATGTCTCATCATTCGTCTCGAGCTGAGCTGAAATGTTAAACCAGATAGAATTTCCTTCGCTATCAATAAATTCAAGTTCACCTTTCCATTCCTTACCGCTATTCAATGTAGACTGCATTTCTTGAATTTTGCTATCGTCAGCATCGAACAGTAAATTTTGCAGTTTATTATTTATGAAACTCTCGCACGGGTTACTTAACGTTCGACACCATGCTTCAGAGACACTCAGAACTTTAAGATCTAGGGATAAAACGCATGTGTTTATGTATTCATTAATAACGTTTAAATAACGAGTTGTAGATTGATTGGCCTTTTGTAATCGGGTGGTATTGTCTTTAATTTTCGCCTTAAGCCGAAAGTTGTGCATCCATAGTATTAAAGCAATGGCAGCAAGTAAGGCCGAAATAATAATGGCCGCTTGTATCCATTTTCTATCGTCGATTTTTTCCCCTAGATAGTCTTTATAGCTGATACCAGAAAAGCTGCTATCAGCGTTTACTAATTTCAGTTTTTTGTAGGTATCTGCAATACGGATGAATCGATTCGTACTGAAGTAGCCAAGGTCAACAATGTTAGACTGTATCATTCTGGCCGTTGCTTCAGCTTCCTTTATCAAGTGTGCTTTACTGCTTTGAGGTGCTAGGTGTTTGATGATCCAATCAATCATCTCCTCTTGGTTATCGAGTGCGTAGTGCCATCCTTTGATGGCTGCGCGTCGAAATGCTAATACTTGCTGCTTGTTATTTTCAAAATAACCCTCTTCGACAAACAGCATGTCGCCATAAAAATCGATACCGTAGTTAGCGGGCGAAATAATATTGATCGGAATGTTCTTTTGCGGCAGAGAGAATGCTTGATTCGTAATATAGGCCGACATCGCATCGATGTTTTGGTTGATTAGGTCATCATCCTTAAATGTTTGTGGTACTTGTTCATAGTCACTTGAAGAAAGGCCGACTTCGGTGAACATTGCGGTAAGCACGGCATCGTCAATATCCCGTGAAAACATGATCCTCTTACCCTTTAACTCTAATGGGTTAATGATTCCACTGGATTTTAGCGTCAATAAAACTAAGGGAGAGTGTTGAAAAATAGTGGCGAGTACAACCGGCTTTTTACCCTGCATACGCGCTAGTACTAAGCTTGAGTCAGAAATCCCAAACTGTGCCTTACCGCTTAATACGGTATCAAGGGGAATTAGCCCCTTGTCGATTTCCCTAATGTCGACATCTAAGCCTTCAGAAGCGAAGTATCCTTGAGACTGCGCTGCATAATAGCCTGCAAATTGAAATTGATGTTTCCATTTTAATTGCAGAACAACTTTATCAGCGGCCAAGCTTAAATGCGGCACTAATCAGAATACGAGGAGCATTAACCGTGAAAGGCTTAAATGGATATATTGGGACACTTAAAACTCTTTTAAGAGTATGGGCTTAGTCTAATTATGGTTGAGATTATGAGTTTTACCAGTTGAGCCGCTGATTCAGGGAGGCGATAGTTTATATCCGTCCTTTCAGACACGGCCGCGTTTGATTTGGTTAAATACTTTAAAGTGCCGCCTTATTTATGAGGTGGATTCTAAGTACATTTGTTATTGTACCGAACGAACAATCGATCAGACCAAAGGAAAGTGCCAATGAGTAAGCATGTACGAGATTTACTTTTTGAATTTGAAGTTCAACGCGAAATAGAAGAGCACTTCCGTTTGCACGTTTTAAAAGTGACACTGAATGAAAATGGTGAGGCGGAGGAGTTCGGGAACGCTTTGCCAGTGACCAAGATCGAAATTGATTCAGAAGATAGGGAATGCTTGCTTCACTTCGATGAACACTCGACTGACTTTATAACCATCGCCAAAGCAAAGGCACTGTTGCTTAATGAAACTTTGGATGCTGAAGTGCAGGGCTATGAAGTATTTACTTCAGAAGAAAAAGAACTCGATGATTCACATGTAAGATTAGATACACCGTTAATAGGGTTTGGTGAGAACGCAGAGCTCAATTGTTTCTTTGTGGTTTGCCAATCCTAAATGTTGGAGCATAGGTTTAATTATTATCTATTAATGGTGATAGCGGTCTACTGAGGCAAGTTCCGAAGCATAATCAATATAAGTAGGTAATATTATGAAAGTTATAATTTTTGTTTTTACGTTGTTTAATATTTCTGCATGTATGGCCAATAATCCATCATTATCTGAAATTAGTTACCTTAAAAGTGCGATAGTTAATACGCCTTATTCAGCATTAATTCAGCAGGTAGATGTTAATGCTGAAGCTGTTTCTGATGATGATTCTATAGTAAGACTAATTATATCTGCAGAGGTTATTGAGATGTTCAGGGGGGATAATCAGAAAGTCTTGCAGTATGAAATGATTGTTGAGAAAGGAGAGGAGGTTGATGTCGAATCTCAGTCGATGGTCGTCACTCTATGTAAAGAAGGTGGTCATTATTTTTGGCCTGGAACTGGAGCGATATTTTCTAATAATAAAATAATAATAGAAAATATCAGAAATACAGTTAAAACATTAGACCCTCATCAAGTTGAATTTCATGATTGTGAATGATTATTCCCCATTCACTTTGATGAAATAACGTATTCCACGGTCAAGATCTTCAATCCTAAGGTAGCCTCTTGTTATTTATATTTTAAAACAGTGATCGCCAACCTGCGAAGTTTATCTGTGTTTACCATGGGGTTTCTGAGTTGGAGAAATTGAGCGCTCGGATTACTGAAAAACAGCGGTTACGAAATAGAATGGGGAAGGAGTGGGTTTGAGTATTAATATTGAGGGGCTATTGAATGCTAGTAATAATCGTCGGCTAGGTTTTGATCATATTAAATTCAGTGTATTGCCTAATTTATATACTTCCTAGTATTGGTATGATTCTGAAATTAGGAGGTTAGGGTCGATTAAAACGACGCAATGATGTTTAAGGGGATCCAATGATTAAGGCTACTTTAATTTTATTTTTTTGAGTATATTTATGGGCTTAGCACCAATATGACGGAAGTTAAAAATATAGCAGGCGCTATTTGGAAATCTTCTACTGTCAGTGAGGAGATAAAGCAATTGAATCTGCTATTTCAAACTTTACAGAAAGATGAATCCTCTATTGTTGTTAGTATCTATAAAGAAAAAATGGAAGTACCCATTCAGAAACTTCCTGAAATTATCGATGATGAGTTGATTATTCATATTGGATTCTCTGATGGATCTAAGATCGAATGGAAGCCGAAAGATAATGGGAATATCGACATATTACTAAGAGAGTAATCTCTAGCTAACAAAGTAACGTACCCCACGACTAATCCCTTAAATGCTAAGGCAGTCTTTAGAAACCAAATCACGGGTAGTCATTGCTTTGACACTTAGCCAAGGCAGAGCGTTTTTCGGTATTGTAAACAAAGTTGGGCCATTGCCTGTATTATTAGAAGTAGTTCGTTTTTTAATCCCTAGATAAAAAAAGTATCGGTGGCTTTAAGTCTGATTCAAATATTGATGAAAACTCCGAAGAATTCTTTATTAGCAGTGCTGATTATAACGTTCAGCTGGCCGATAAAATTACCACTTTGGCTGGGTAGATTAATGCTGCTAATTATCGTTTCCTTAAATTGATTGCTGAATTTGATCATCGTGAAGGTTGGGCGGGATTTGGTATTCGTTCTTGTGCGCATCCAAAGTATCACCAGTAGAAATATAGATAGAAGCCTTAACTTTACTGTCCTGATTCAAAATAGCTTAAGATGGATGTTTATGCAGTCCTTAGGTAGAGTTTTAATAAATGGCGGTATTTTCTGACAGCTCTTGTGGGTTCATAATCTAATTTTTAATCCTTTTGCTAGAAATTTCTATTCTTCGCTAAGCTAAAGAGTATTTTAGTTTACATAAGAATATTGTTATATTGGCTTGGTGATTAAAGATGGCTCTTCTTGCCGTCATCAACAACTAATGGAATAGACATGCTAATGAAATACCTAACGTTATTTTTTCTTATAGTATCTTTAACTGGGTGCTTTTCTTATGAGCCACCTGAAGCGGGGCCAACCGATCTAGTTATTAGAGAGCATACTAGACAGCCTGATCAGACGCCCTACCGAGCAAGTGAGGAGATATATAACAAGCATGGCGATAAGATATACTCTCGCTATAGATTTATTGCTTTTGATCAGGACGATGAATCTATAGTTGATTTCAAATATCAGTACGATGCTGATGGCAGCTTGATTTTGAAAACTTATAACTATAAAGAATTGGAACATGGGGACTTGCTTGATGAATATAAGGGAGAAATTTCTTATATGTTCAAAAACGATAAGTTGATAAAGAAAAGCTGGAAGCGAAATGGCCAGTTGTATAGGTTACAGGACAATAAATATGAGGGGTTAAAGCTTATAGCTGAAGAATATTATTTTGCTGGAAATAATAAGCCCTATAAAATTAAATCAGAGTTTAATGAGCAAGGTGTTAACCCTGGAAAAATTATAATTTTTGATGAAAAGGGAGGTGTCAAAAATACCTATGAAAAAATGTACGATGCTAAAGGTAACGTATTGACTGAAAAAGAAAACGGCGAGGTAAGCTGGGTTTATGAGTATTATAGTAATGGTGATATTTTTATGAAGACGCAAATAGACGACGAAAATACAAGTTTCATATCAAATTATGCTTGCGTTACTAGAGCTAAATGTGCAGCAAGAACATATATTGTTCGTGGTGATGATAAGCGTCTCAGTTCTCTTAAAAGCATCACACATGAGGGCGATATGGCCATTAAAAATCTTAAGCAGTTTAAAAATAATGATGTGATGTAGTAGGTGTAATGATTGTTTTTTTTGAAAGCAGTGTTTATGAGATTGATGTTGCTTTTTAAATTTTGGGTTCAATGCCCGTTGCTACAGTAGTATAAACACTCCAGGTTCTGGCTTTTGGTTGTCTGATGGTGGAGTCATAGTAACTGATGTGGGTGAGCTTAGTTTGCAGTGGAATTATGATTTGGATCGAAACGTGCAGCAGATCGTTAATTATTTAATGTTGCAGTGAAAATTTTTTTGCGATATTTAATTCTCATCCGTTAGTGACACTCATAAAAAAACCGCTCTCCCTTTACATCGTTAGACTTTCGTCATCGGAATAAAGGGAAGCGGTTTTTTAAGCAATCAGTAATCTAAATTTCAGTATCAGTCAGTAGAAGCCGATCAAATCGGAGAGCTACATATAAGGCTAAGCTTAGCCTTAATAAATCCACTCTTCGTCATTTATCTTTTGTGCGTCTTTCTAATCTTTAATTCTAGTCACTCATTTTGCTCTTAAGAAAGAGCCTAGCTGACACTTAACTTAATGCAAGTGAAGTGCTGGCTAGGTGATGCTTTCTTACAGCATGCTCTTAAAACTGTGATTAAACAGCTTTAAGAGGAATCGCTGGACGCGCTAGGTCTTCAGACGGTGGCGCGAAGCTTGTTAGGTTAATACCTTCAACCGCTGCTTTGTACTCAGCAATCGTTGGGAAACGGCCTAGGATAGTAGACAGTACAACCATTGGAGTTGAACCTAGTAGAGATTCACCTTTCTTCTCAGTAGAGTCTTCAACAACACGGCCTTGGAAAAGACGAGTAGAAGTAGCTAATACAGTATCACCAGCTTCTGCTTTCTCTTGGTTACCCATACATAGGTTACAACCAGGGTGTTCTAGGTACATGATGTTTTCGTACTTAGTACGTGCTGCTTCTTTTGGATGTGAATCATCGAAAGTGAAACCAGCGTATTTCGATAGAACTTCCCAAGTACGTAGGTGGCGCTACCATTTCGATTGCTGATTTTTCTTTGGCGGGGCAATTGAGTGAAGTGGTTAGGAGCAGCCACTTAAGAGATAAATTACTGGCGCTGCCTCATCTGGCTAAATGGCTAAAACTTATGCAGGGTAATTGAGGTTAATAATGCCTCGTTATAATTTGGTACAAGGGTCAGTAGGCTGTAATGATCCTGATTGAAAGTTTGATAATAATACGAGCCTTAAAATCAATTAAAATGACCGATAGATAAGCCTATTGTTTTTGTTAACTCAGGCTCGGTATACCCCCTTATATTCTCTAAAACAGATATGCCAGAAGAGCTGAAGAATAATAGAGCGCTGAAAACTGGCTAAAGCCCGTCTTGTATCGGTTTAATGTTGATTTTAATGTTCAATCGTCAGAGGCAATCATGATCTCGCTGACCAATAGCCTCGGTAGAAAGTCATACCTACTCAAGAAATGCTGTTACGATCTACCTTCAAAAAACTATTCCGATATTTAAGTGGGGTTTGCCCGACCCACTTTTTAAATGCTCGAGTGAACGCGCTGTGCTCGGAAAAACCCAGCATCAAACTAATTTCAGTCAAACTCAAGTCGGGGTTTTTGATGTAACGAATTGCAAGCTGGTATCTCAATTCATCCAAAAGGTTTTGATAGCTGCGCCCACGCTCACTCAACTTCCGATAAAGACTGCTCTCAGAAATCCCTAACTTCCCAGCCAGCCACTTCATGCTGAGTTGGCCAACCTCTAAGCCATTCAGTATGTGCTGCTGTATGTCCTTAAGAAATTCATCCGGTTTAGGCAACGTAGCCAGTATCGATTCTGCTTGCTGCTCCAGAATCAATCTAAGTTGAGGATTACTGTTATCAATCGATAGCTGCAGCATACTTAATGGCAACTTCATCGCCAATACGTCGTCGGTAATGACCACAGGGCAGCCTAATAATCTCTCATATTCTTTCTGCTCGTCAACAGGAATCCCCGCTAGCTCCACTTCTAACGGCGTAAATGTTTGAGTACCAATAAGCTTGCGGATAAAAGCCAGGGTTCCTGATACCACCACATCATTGGATAATACAGTTGACACATTACCACTGCCTTCCCAGCCGATATAGATATGGTCTTGTTTTATTTTCACCCAAGAATGGGACAAATTTTGTAGCAGTGGTTCAAAGCGCTGCAACCGTGCAACGGCTTCAACTAGGGAATCACAAGAAGCCGCCAGATATCCCAAAATACCGGCATCTTGGATTTCGCCTCGCATACCAATCTGGATACCCAGCGCAGGTATCGGGTGAAGTGTCGCGAGCTCTTCCAGTAAGCCCCACCAATGCTCGATACTGATGCGATCAACAGACTTTGCTGCTTCGATGCGAGAGCGAAAATCAGCGTTAGCAATGCCTTCTTCGTCAATATAACGCAGCAGAATATTTAATATCTGGGAAGAAACTTGAATCGCAGCGGTCATTCGTTATGCCTGACTGAAAATGTCAAATACTATACGTTCCGGTCAAGACGCAATCAAGAGACAGAGTCATAATTACTGCAGTTTTTAAATCGCTGAATATTAATAATAACGGCGCAAAAGGAGTGAGTTCATATGCAGTTGTTTAGTTTTATCACCGAAACCCTGACCGATCTGTTCGGGCGTGAACCTACGCTCAATGAGATGATCCTGATTCCAATGGTCCCTATTTTTGTTTTGGGCTTTCTTGTTGAGTGGCTCTATCGAAGAATTAAAAGCGGAAACTGGGCAGCCACAAAAGGGCAGGCATTTTATATTCCCGAGGTTTTTGCCAACTTTTCGTTAGGCGGTGGTTACTACGTCTTCGGTGCGGTTATGAACATAGTTTATGTCGCAGCTGTTTATATTTTCGTCTGGGATCATCGTCTCTATACCATCCCTGTGAATGCCCTCACAATAATTCTGGCATTTTTTGTTCAAGAATTTTGTTACTACTGGTATCACCGTACAGCACATAGAGTGCGCTGGTTTTGGTCGCAACACGTATCCCATCACAGCGGCGAAATCATGAATATGTCTACGGCGGCGCGACAAAGCATTCTTAATGGCATTGTGGGCACTTGGATATTCTTCGCACCGGCTGTTTTCATCGGTTTTAGCCCCGACCTAATTCTTGGTTTATTAGGATTGAACCTCGCATTCCAGTGGTTTGTGCATACCGAAAGCATTACAAAGTTGCACCCGTGGTTGGAATGGTCACTAAATACGCCGTCTAACCACCGCGTGCACCACGGACGTAACCCACAATATATTGATAAAAACTTCGGCGGAGTCATCATGATCTACGACCATATTTTTTCAACCTATGAGGCAGAAAAAGAAAAGGCCGAATACGGCATCGTAAAACAGATCAAAAGCTATAACTGGTTTGTAATGAACCTGCATGAACTTGTCGATATGATTCGAGACGTGATGGCACCCGGCAAGCTTTCCGAGCGGCTAAAGCATCTTTGGAAGCCACCGGAGTGGGAGCGTTCAGGTCATACACCTATTCATACCTGGACAACCGTACAGATGGACGGAAAACAGACAGGAAATACGGCCGCTGAAGAAGTCGAGACGGCCAAAACAGACTCTAAGATGGTGGAAGTAAAATGATCTTTTTAAGTCGACTTTTTTTGAGTATGTCAGCCATTGCGTTTCTACTGATCGGTTTAAATACCTTGTACGACCCAGTCGCAGCCATGACTGCCATCGAACTGCAGCCGACTTCGATCAGCGCAACGAATGAAATTCGAGCCAACTATGGGGGAATGCACCTAGCTTTTGCCTTAATCATGCTGACGGGTGCTATTGCCGCGTCAGCGCGCCGACCCGCACTTTGGATGATTTTCTCAATCACTTTCGGCCTGGTTGTTGGCCGATTAATAAGTTTGTTGCTTGATGGTATGCCTAATGCCACTGCAGATTTTTTACTGGCTCTGGAGATTGTCTCCACAGCGGGGGCCGCAGGGTTACTTTGGTTCAGCCGAAATATAAGTCATGAGCCACTCAGCGATTAAGCTTCGTAGGCCTATCTTCATATTAATAGTCATAGTCAATTCATAGTCATTTAATCTTAGTTTCACAGCCCGCTAAGCGGGCGGAGAAGGTAATATGAGCGATCGCATTGAAATCCTAAAAAACTCAGTTAATAATGCCATTCGAGCGATTTGTCCGGAAAGAGCCATTCTTTGGACGGAATACTACAAGAATAAATTGAATCGAAATAAGCCGGTAGAAATACAGGCCGCTGAAGCCATGTGTTATGTACTGCAAAATAAAAGTATAGAAATATATCCCGATGAACTGGTAGTCGGAAATTACACCTCCCATAGAGTGGGAGGAATTATCTATCCAGAAAAGGCAGGGCTTTCGGCACTCGCTGAAATTTTTACTTTTCATAAACGTAAAGTAAACCCCTTATCGACATCAAGAGGGGACCGCTTCCGACTCTTTTCAATTATCCCTTTTTGGTTAAATCGTAACGTCTTATATATTGCACCCATAAAAAAACCGCTCTCCCTTTTCATCGTTAGACTTTCGTCATTAGAATCAAGGGAAGCGGTTTTTTTAAGCAATCAGTAATCTAAATTTTCAATCTCAGTCAGTAGAAGCCGATCAAATCGGAGAGCTACATTCAAACGTTAAGCCCTTTTTATAAAAGCTATCTGGTCTAAAAATCCACTCATCGTCATCCATCTTTTGTGCGTCTTTCTAATCTTTTATTCTAGTCACTCATTTTGTTCTTAGAAAGAGCCTAGCTCATACTTAGCTTAATGCAAGTGAAGTGCTGGCTAGGTGATGCTTTCTTACAGCATGCTCTTAAAACTGTGATTAAACAGCTTTAAGAGGAATCGCTGGACGCGCTAGGTCTTCAGACGGTGGCGCGAAGCTTGTTAGGTTAATACCTTCAACCGCTGCTTTGTACTCAGCAATCGTTGGGAAACGGCCTAGGATAGAAGCCAGTACAACCATTGGAGTTGAACCTAGTAGAGATTCACCTTTCTTCTCAGCAGAGTCTTCTACAACACGGCCTTGGAAAAGACGAGTAGAAGTAGCAAGAACCGTATCACCAGCTTCTGCTTTCTCTTGGTTACCCATACATAGGTTACAACCAGGGCGTTCTAAGTACATGATGTTTTCGTACTTAGTACGGGCTGCTTCTTTTGGATTGGTATCATCAAAAGTGAAGCCAGCATACTTAGAAAGAATATCCCAATCGCCTTCTGCTTTTAGTTCGTCAACGATGTTGTACGTAGGTGGCGCGATTACTAGCGGTGCATTGAACGTAATTGGACCGTTCTTCTCTAGGTTACGAAGCATCGCCGCGATGATTTGCATGTCGCCTTTGTGCACCATACAAGAACCAACAAAACCTAGGTCAACCTTACGGCCGTCGTAGAAAGAAGCAGGGCGGATAACATCGTGAGTATAACGCTTAGAAACGTCTTCGTTGTTAACGTCTGGGTCAGCGATCATTGGCTCGTCGATCTGGTCTAGATCAACAACGATTTCTGCGAAGTATTTTGCATTGTCATCAGGAGCAAGTGCTGGCTCTTCACCAGACTGGATGCCCGCAATACGTTTGTCTGCAAGATCGATAAGACCTTGTAGCATGCCTGCTTCGTTTTCCATGCCCTTGTTGATCATGATCTGGATGCGAGCTTTAGCCAATTCTAAAGACTGAACCAAGGTTTCGTCAGTAGAAATACAGATAGAAGCCTTAGCTTTCATTTCTGCAGTCCAGTCGGTGAATGTGAACGCTTGGTCAGCAAGCAAAGTACCGATTTGTACTTCGATTACACGGCCTTGGAAAACGTTTTCGCCAAACTTAGCCAGCATTTGCGCTTGAGTAGAGTGAACAACATCACGGAAATCAACGTGGTCTTTCATCTGGCCTTTAAAGGTAACTTTAACAGACTCAGGGATCGGCATAGCACATTCGCCAGTAGCCAATGCGATAGCAACCGTACCCGAGTCAGCGCCGAATGCTACGCCCTTAGACATACGAGTGTGAGAGTCACCACCGATGATGATTGCACGATCGTCTACAGTGATATCGTTCAATACCTTGTGGATTACGTCAGTCATTGAGTGGTAAACGCCTTTCGGATCACGTGCAGTGATTACGCCGAAGTCGTTCATGAATGCCATAAGCTTAGGCGTGTTGGCCTTAGCTTTGTTATCCCATACAGATGCTGTGTGACAACCAGACTGGAAGGCACCATCAACACTTGGAGAGATAGTAGAAGCAGCCATTGATTCAAGTTCTTGGCAAGTCATAGGACCTGTCGTATCTTGAGAACCAACGATGTTCACTTTAACGCGAACGTCAGAACCTGTGTGTAGAGGAGTAGAAGATGCTACGCCTACTGCGTTGCGGTTGAAGATTTTTTCAACAGCAGTCAGGCCTTGGCCTTCAACAGAAATTTCTTTAGAAGGAGCAAATACAGCAGGTGCTTGAATGCCTAGTGTTTCAGCAGCAAACGTCTGTAGCTTCTTACCGAAAGTCAGAGCGTAAGAACCGCCGGCTTTCATGAATTCAACTTTCTGAGGAGAGAATGCATCAGAAACGTCTACTAGCTCTTTGTCACCGTTGTAAAGCTTCTTAGCTTTAGTATCGATCGTAAGAACAGTACCAGTCGCTACAGAGTAAGCTTCTTCTAGAACTGGGTCGCCGTTTTCATCTTTAACTGTGTTGCCGTTAGCATCGACTTTCTTAACCCAGTTTTTAAGGTCAAGACCGATACCGCCAGTAACACCAACAGTCGTAAGGAAGATCGGAGCAATACCGTTAGTTCCCGCAACAACAGGTGCGTTGTTGATGAACGGAATGTAAGGAGACGTCTTTTCGCCAGCCCAAAGTGCAACGTTGTTAACACCTGACATACGAGAAGAACCAACACCCATTGTGCCTTTTTCAGCGATTAGCATCACTTTAGCGTTCGGGTGCTTCTTACCTAGTGCAACGATTTCTTGCTGAGCTTCAGGGGTGATCATGCACTGGCCGTGTAATTCGCGGTCAGCACGTGAGTGCGACTGGTTGCCAGGAGAAAGAAGGTCAGTAGAGATATCACCTTCAGCAGCGATGTAAGTCACTACGTCGATTTTCGCTGGGATGTCAGGAAGGTTGGTGAAGAACTCAGCTTGTGCGTAGCTTTCTAGAAGTTCTTTAGCAATGGCATTGCCAGCTTTGTATGCATCAGCAATACGTGAAGTATCAGCTTCATATAGGAATACTTGAGACTTAAGAACTTCGCCAGCCGCTTTAGCTTGTGCGTCGTCAGAAAGGGCGATGTCTAGAAGCGCTTCAACAGAAGGGCCGCCTTTCATGTGAGAAAGCTGCTCAAGTGCGAATTCAGGAGTAATTTCAGCAACAGTCTCTTTACCAAGCGCGATATCTTTCAAGAACGCCGCTTTAACGACAGCAGCACTTGTAGTACCTGGAATCGTATTGTAGATAAAGAAGTTTAAAGACGCTTCACGAGCGGCATTGCCAGTATCTTTAATCTGAGCAATGATTTCTGATAAAAGATCAGCAGTATCAATAGGTTTTGGGTTCAAACCAAGTTCGTTTTTACGAACCTCAATTTCTTCTAGGTATTCTGTATACAAGCTCATAGGAATCTCTCACTCAAGTTATAATAATGACGTTCAAAAAACCGCCTTGAGGGCCGTTTTTTTACCTTATCATCTACTCCATCCAATCGATCAAGATAGAGGTGGCTGGCCACAGCTAAGCGGAACAGCCGTAAAATTATTCAGCCTTAGTATAAAACATGTGGCTTGGCGCGTTAAGAAAGCCATGCCCACATTGCCCATAAATTAGCCTTATTTAGCTTATATTCGCTATTCATTAGGTGAATGTGAGTAAAAAGCAGTCATTCTTTGCCATCTCTTTGCTCTAACCAACTTCTGACCCTACAGAATAGACTATGTTTTGACCATATCCATTTTCCCTCTGGACGCTGACTGAAAGCTGAGTGAGAATGGGAACCTATAATAAACTCTATTTATGACAGCAATAGCTGAGGATCGCCTAGTGCAAATCGTTGCCGATGAGAACATTCCCCTATTAGAACAATTCTTTAGTGAATTTGGTGAGATTCGTAAAGTTGCGGGTCGTACCATGACGAGTGAGGATGTGAAGGATGCGGATATTTTATTAGTGCGCTCGGTAACGAAAGTAGACGAGGCATTGATTGCTAACAGCTCAGTAAAATTTATCGGCACCTGTACGATTGGTACAGACCACATTGATCTAGCTTATCTAGAATCGTTAAATCAGCAGCGCAAAGCCAATAATCAGCAAAAAATCGCTTTTTCAAGTGCGCCTGGCTGCAATGCTGAGGCGGTGGTTGATTACGTTTTAAGCGCGGTGAGTGTCTTGATTGATAAGCGCGATCAAATTTTCCAAGATATATCGGTTGGCATTATCGGTGTTGGTAATGTAGGCATGCGATTACGCGGTCGCTTAGAGGCGATGGGCGTCACAGTAATTGCTGTTGATCCTTTCAAGAACGCTGCTGAAGTAGGCGAGTTATCGACTTTAGATGATGCACTGAAAGCCGATGTTGTGAGTTTGCACATTCCTATTACTATGTCTGAAGATGCCGGAGAGCATGCAACGCATCACTTGATTAATGCACAGCGCTTACAGCAAATGAAGCCCAATGCGTGTTTGATTAATACGTGCCGAGGCTCGGTTGTTGATAATACAGCGTTAAAGTCTCATATGGATACGTTCGCTGATTTCGAAAGTATTATTGATGTGTGGGAAGGTGAACCGAATTTAGACCTGCAGTTGATGAACCGATGCATGCTTGCAACGCCTCACATTGCGGGTTATTCGTTAGATGGAAAGATGAGGGGCACCGAGCAAGTTTATAAAGCATGTTGCCAAACTTTTGGCTTACCTATTCGAAATAAGTTAGCGCAGTATTTACCGGAACCGTCGATTAAAAAGATTAAGTTTGGCGATAGTGTTCCCGTTCGTCAGGCGCTGCGTACGGCGATTAGAGCGGTTTATGAAGTGCGTGTTGATGATGGCATTATGCGCTCGACTTTATTGCGTACTAATGGCGAAGCACAAGCGATGCGAACTCAATTTGACTTATTAAGAAAAAATTATCCTTTACGACGTGATATTCCAACCATGCGAGTTGAAGTGCCGAGTAAACGTCAGGATTTACAACAGGCTTTAGAAGCGGCAGGTTTTGATGTTCGCATGGGTAAGCGTTAATTTATTCATTGGTTCAGCAAGAAAATTAAGATAAATAAGCCAATAAGAAAAGAGGTTAAAAGTTTTGAATATTGAAACTGCACAATCGGGTCTTTTTGATGAAACCAGTCGTCATGCTCGTCTATTAGAATATTGCATTAAGCCTTCTGTCGATGCAAGTGTGGTAAAAACAGTTTTGAAAGAACTGATTCAGTATACGCAGAATATTGCTGGCTTAAATTTAAATCTAGCGTTTGGTGCTTCTTTTTGGGATCGATTAAATCCTGCTTGGCGTCCAGAAGAACTGGTGCCTTTCGAGTCGTTAGGTGAAGGGAAGTTATCAATGCCTGGTACTCAGGCAGATGTATTTGTTTGGTTGAATAGCCCTGACGCTGAATTAATTCCTCATGCGGTGATAGAAATTTATCAAAAGATGAAACCGATTGCGGATATTCAGTTAGATCTTGAAGGCATCAAGAATAAACAATCTCGCGATCTCATTGGTTTTGTCGATGGCACCGCCAACGATGAAGATGACGAGCGCTTTCCTGTTGTTTTTATTCCAGAAGGTAAGCCAGGTGCAGGAGGTACTTACGTATTGTCTCAACGCTGGCAGCATGATCTTGCCGCGTTTAATCACTTATCAATACATGAGCAAGAAAAAGTCGTTGGACGTACTAAAGAAGAAGACGTTGAGCTGGAAGGTGATAGCATGCCTGAAGATTCACACGTTAGTCGAACGGATGCGGAAGTTGATGGTGTAGGGATGGCGATTTATCGTCGCAGTTATCCTTATATGGCAAGCCAATTAAATATTGCTAGTGATCAGAAAGAAAAAAATAAACCCGATCATGGTTTGTATTTTTTGGCACTCGCGTGCGAAATGCAGCGCTTTACTGTTCAACTTGACCGCATGCTAGGATTAACCGAAGACGGTATTAGTGATAAATTAATGCAGTTTTCTACCCCCAAAACAGGGTGTTATTGGTTTATGCCGAGTCAAAATGATTTAAATGATTTGTTAGACCTGTAGTACGCACAAATAGAAATAAAAAGCTGACTTAGGATTTATATTTTTTTAAAATTATAAAAATATTTTTAATGTTTTTTAAACTTTTATATAATTTAAAGACTAAAACCCACCTACTGATAAAACACTCGTACCATTATTTAACTATTGGAAAATATTTTCTAATAGTTAAATATCATTTATACCTTAATATCCTTTTAATGCATTGCGACGTTGATTTTGCTTATTTACACTCCTGAAAAAATAAGTTTCATCAGGAATTGATATGCAAAAAAATATTCTGAGTTTATGTATTCTAACCGCTAGCGCCTTAGCTCATTCTGGCTTCGAACCCGTAGGGGATGTCGCGTTATCAAACATCAGTGGTCAATCTGGCATTACGATAGATGCCGACCTCTACGCAACGATTGGTAGTGTTGAATATACTGATGAAGGTATTGTCGGCATCAATGATATTGTGATTGGTGGTGCCAATAAGCAAACGTATTTTGGCATTGACTGGGGCCCGGGTACGCACTCTGGGAATAAGTTGGATGGTTCATTATTAACGATTGATGTTTTGCCTGATGGCGATTTAGTCATTGCCGGTGGGGTTGATCCTGCGGTTGGTGGTATTATCGATTTTGGAATAACAACCGGTAGTATCCAATTACACAGTGCAGATAGGCAGACAACGGCAACACTCATGGATTCAATTAGTCTTAGTGGAGTGACGACAAAGTTTAGAATGAAAATAGATGCAGCAACGTCGCACATTCTCACTGAAGCGGATATTGGCATCTCCGATTTAGATATCGATATATCCTCGTTAAATATGAAAATAGAGAACGTCTTTATTGCATCGTCTAGTTATTTTGAATCGAAAAGAGATTGGGGTCCTCAGGGGATTGCCTTAAGTGATATTGTGACGGCTATTAAAATGGATATGCATGCCGATGATGATGGGCTTCATATAACGCCTCAGAGACTCAAATTTGATATGGGAATCGGATCTGTATCCATCGCAGATGCATCTATTGGATCGTTTGGTCTGAACGATGTCGATCTTTCTCAGATGAGCTTGGTTGTATCAGGCCACCCATAAGTAAAGTTCTTTGCTTAGGTGGCCATGTTTGGATGGCTTGCTTTAGTTATTATCTTGACCACTTGTTAGCATTAAAGTGGTTGAGATTGTCTATTAGATTCGGCCACTTGAGCTTGGGTAATGGTTAGAATGTCGATTAAAATATTTTGATCGATAGGTTTACTCAAAAAGTCGTCCATCCCGGATATCAGTGCTTTACCTCTTGATTCTTTCATCGAATGAGCGCTGACGGCAACAATTTTACAAGGCTCTAAATTGTTTTCTTTCTCGTATTGTCGGATGTCATCAGTTGTTTGGTAACCGTCTTTAACCGGCATTTCAATATCCATTAATACTAAATCATAGCGCTTGTTTTGTTCGCGCATGAGGGTTAATGCATCCAGTCCACCAACAACAATATCTGCTTCAATTTTATACTTATTTAGCATTTTTTTCATGATCATGCGGTTAACGGCATTATCGTCTACCGCCAGTACACGAAGTTGTGAGAAGTCGGGTACGATTATGTCTGGCTTATTTTGTTGATTTAATAGACTGGACTTAGGGGTGCTGCTATCACACGACCGTAATGCGTGCCTCAATTTTTGAGACGTGATAGGAGAAGATACAATATGAACAGCTTCACAAATTTTATGAGGGTGATCAGAGATAATGATAATGTTTTGAGCAGGAACGCCTAGCTCCATCAGCTCAGGTAGATGAGCAGTGTCGCTGATGACATTAATTTCAGTATCGTACTTCAGCATGTGGCGGCTTGCCGTTTTAACTTCCCATTCTTGTAGCTGATCTTTTATAAGCGTTTCTTGATAATGGCTAGACAATAATAAGCAAACGTTTTGTTCTGAATTCAAGCGATTATCGTTTTCTCTTTCGGTAATTTTAATGGTGGCAGTAAACCAGAAAGTAGCCCCTTTTCCTGGCAAGCTATGAACACCAATTTCACCGCTCATTAAACGGGTAAGTTTTTTACTAATGGCAAGCCCTAGGCCAGTGCCACCTTTTTCCCTGGAGCTACTTGCGTCAACTTGGACAAAGGGTTGAAAGAGAATATTTTGTTGTTCGTAAGTAAGTCCGCAGCCGCTGTCTTCGACTTCTATATAAAGCTTGTTTTTAGAGCCTTCAGCTAATTGGATATTGATCACAACTTGTCCTCGAGTTGTGAATTTAAAGGCATTGCTTATGAGATTCAGTAAGATCTGTTTGAACCGTACAGGGTCAGAAATAATTCGTTTAGGCGCATTCTGGTGCATTCTGACGAATAACTTAATGTTGTTTTGACTCGCGAGTACACTGAAGAAATTTGCACATTCGTTGACGACGTCTTCTAGATCAAATTCAATGGGTTCTAACTCAAGTTTATCGGCTTCGATTTTTGAGTAATCAAGAATATTATTAAGGATTTCTAGTAGTGTTTGGCCTGATTTATTAATCGTATCAATATAAAGCGATTGATCTTCAGTGGGGGCGGTATCTAATAACAACTGAGCAGAACCTAAAACACCATTCATCGGAGTGCGAATTTCATGGCTAATGGTGGCAATAAACTCATCTTTCAGGCGGTTACTGTTTTCCAGTTGGATATTGGCTTGCAATAATATTTCTCGAGATTTGGCTTCTATCTCAACTTTCTCTTTTTCAATCAAGTTAATACGGTCGGCGAGAGCAATGGATAGCAGAATTACCTCAATAGCAGAACCCACTTGTAAGGCTACCTGACTGGCGTACTCGATGGGTAAAACATTCAGCGCACCCAGCATGCTTATGCTGCCAGATATTAAGAAAATCGCCCAGGCAATTACAAATACTTTTGCCGTTCTGTTACCAGTGAGTGCGGTTAAGCAAGCGATTAAAAATACAAAATTAAAGAATATGAACGTGCAGAAAAGAGCAGCAACCATACCTATGTCATAGTCAGCAAATATGACTAAAGGTAGGGTAAGGAAGAGAGAGATAGCGATCAGTACAAGACCTTTGTCAAACTTCGGCGTAAGCGAGTTAGTCTGTAAAATACTACGGGCAAAAAGCGATGCAAAAAACAGTGATAATACGCCAAGAAAAGGAATGCTGGTATTCGCCCAAGTTGTGCTATTAGGCCAAAGATATTCGAAACTAAAACCCTGAATACTCGCCTGAAACAAGGTAAAAGTGCTTATGTAAATAATATAATATAAGTAACTGCGCTCACGTACCGACAGGTAAATGAATAAGTTGTACATGATCATGACAAGCATGATGCCAAAATAGATGCCTTGCATGCCGTTATTGAAGGCTATGTGTTTCGGAAAGTGATCAACATTCCAAAGATGCAAAGGAACTTGCAAGCTATCTTGAGTTTTTACATGTAGGTAATACAGGTTGCTTTCTTGCTTAGGCTTGAGCTTGAAAACAAAATCAGTTGTGTCTATGTCTCGCTGTGAGAAAGGGCTACGATCACCTGTGTAAATGACGGAGTATTCATTATTTTCATCAGGAGAATATAGGGCAAGATAATCGAGTAAGGAAAAAGGGACTTCTAATAACCAGTCGCTATTAACTAACTCTGCCGGGAAGTTCAGCCGAAAACGTAACCAATAACCAGACGACGTATAGCCTTTATTAAACGTATATTGATTGCCTTGGGTAAAGGAAGACTGAGGAAGCTTACGGACCTGCTCTAAAGTCAGTTGATTCGAACTATCCTCGATCCATTCAACGGTAGCGCCAAGATTGATTGTGATATCTTCAGCAGCAACTGTAGAACCTAAGTTAGCATGCGCACTTGATAGTATTAGCCAAAAGCTAATAAAAGTGATGATCCGTATCGCTATTGAATTTGGGGGCATTGTTTCCATTTCAACCAAAGTCCGTATTTAAGTAATTTAGTATAAAGCAGTGCCGTGTTCTTTGGTTGATTTATTGTTAGTTCTGTAACCAGTGTGGCATCTGTTCGTACTCAAGTGCAATGTTTTCGCCAATGGCGATACCTAGTGGTGCTTCTGTTTCCGCTTTCCAGATAACTGTTGAACCTCGATTGTTCTTCGTCAAGCTAATGGCAATTTCATGCTGATAGCCGCGACCAATATAGGTGCTATCGATAAGCGTGATTCCTGTATTTTGGAAACTGTGGCTTAGCACTAAATATTGAGGCTTGAATAGCCAGTAGCCAGAGTTGTCGATATCTCTAGGCCATTGGCTTGGAATTCTATCCAAAACTTGCTGGCTGTGTTTCAGCGTTGCAAGGTTACCACATTCCATGAATTCTGCGACGGCCAGTGTATTTGGATTGTTGAACACTTTGGCAGGGATGTCGAGTTGTTCAATACGCCCATTTACCATCACGGCCGTTTTATCTGCAAAAGCAAAGGCTTCGTCTTTTGCGTGCGTCACAAAAATACAGCTGATGTTGTGTTTTTTAAGTAACTGGCGCAGATCTGCCATCATGCGACGTTTCACTTGGCCATCAATGTTTGAGAAGGGCTCATCCATTAATAGTAGCTTTGGCTTAGGCGCAAGTGCACGGGCGACAGCGATACGCTGTTGCTGACCACCAGATAATTCATGGGGGTAGCGGTGCTCTAGGTCCGCCAATTCTACAAGCTCTAAGCTCTCTCTAATGCGCAGCTGTCTTGCCGGTTTATCTAGGTGGGATAAACCGTACGCGATATTTTGGCCAACGGTCATGTGTGGAAAAAGCGCATAATCTTGAAAGATAAAACCAATTGAACGTTCTTCAGGTGGCTGGTTGATCTTTTGCTCTGAAAAAACCGTGTCGCCAAATAAGCTTATCTGGCCTTTTTGAGGAATCGAAAGGCCTGCAATCGCTTTTAATGCCGTCGTTTTTCCGCAACCACTAGGGCCAAGCAGACAAAGGATTTCTCCTTCTATAAGATCGAACGTTAATGCTTGCAGAATTTTTTGCTTATCAATTGCTAATTGAATATTAAACAATTCAAGCGCGATGTCTTTGCTTGAAACAGGTTCTTCATAACTCATAGTGTGATCTTTCATACCGAATGTGTCGCCTTATTGCATCTTCTGGCTACGGCTAAGCAGCAGAATAGGGAGTAGGCTAACGACAATAATAAGGAGTGCGCTCGACGCAGCATGTTCTAATTGTTCATCAGAGGCAAATTGGAAAACATAGGTTGCCAAGGTTTCAAAGTCAAAGGGGCGCAAAAGCAAAGAGGCGGGTAGCTCTTTTACACATTCAATAAAGACCAGTAGAAAAGCACTCACTAGCGCGGGTCGTAAAATGGGTAGATGTATTTTGTGAAAGGTTTTAAATCGAGAGGCCTTAAGCATGGTTGATGCTGAATCAAGGTTGGTCGGCATCTGTTTGTAAGCGGCTTGAATACTGCCGTTGCCTATCGCTGAAAAGCGAATAACGAATGCGATGATTAGGGCAAAGCTGGTTCCAGAAAATATAAGACCTACTTTTTCAAAGCCTAACCATTGAATGAAATGATTCAGTCCTATGTCCAGCTGACTCAGTGGAATAAGAATGCCAATCGCTAATACCGTACCGGGAATGGCATAACCCAGTGATGATAAGCTCAGCTTCGATTGGTTTTGAGTGCTGGGGGTAAAGCGTTGCTGGCTATTGAATAGAATCGCAATAACTGTAGCAATAAATGCAGCACTGGCCGCCAGCATAAAAGTATCTTGAGCATGTAGCCACACCTTACTATTGCTGTTTTCTAACCAATAGTCGACGCAATAGCCGATTAAGGTTATCAAAGGTATCAAAAAGCCTAAGCAAAAAACCAAACCGCAGAAAGCCCAAATACTCAAGGCTCTAAGGCGACTCGCTTTGACAGGCTCAGTGCTTTTGCCGGTACGACTATTAAAGTGAAGCTGCCTTTTGCGGCTGTATTTTTCTAGGGCCGTCAGGCTAACGACAAATAAAAGCGTTAAACAAGAAATCTTAGCGGCACTTGCTAGGCTGCCATAAACCAACCAGCTGTCATAGATTGCAGTTGTTAAGGTATTAATGGCAAATAATTGCACTGTGCCATAATCCGCTAGAGATTCCATGGCGACCAATGTGCAGCCAACCGCAAGGGCGGGTCGTGCTAAAGGAAGGTGAATCGTCCAAAATATTTTACGTTGACTAGCGCCCATCAGCTGAGCGGCTTGGCTTAAGCTTTCTGAGCTTTGTTGGAAGGTATTGCGCAATAATAGAAATATGTAGGGGTAAAGCGCGAGACCCAGCATTAAACTGGCTCCCCAGCGGCTACGGATATCAATAAACCAATAATCATTGGGGGATTGCCAGCCAAATAATACCCTTAAGCTAGATTGAATGGGGCCCGCATAATCCAGTGCATCGGTATAGATATAGGCTGAAATATAGGCGGGTATTGCCAGAGGAAAAACCATCATCCATTGTAAGTATCGTCTTCCTGTAAATTCATAGCGAGCACACCACCAAGCGGGTGCGATTGCGAATGCACAAGCAAATACTAAGGTCCCAAAAACAATCGACAGGCTATTTTGAACGTATTCGAGTAAAACCGTATCGATTAAATTGCCGAACGTAGTATCTCCTTCGTCAATGAATACCATGCTTGCAAGGGATTCAAAGAGTAGGGCGATAATGGGCATAAGCATGACGAAGCAAATTAATGCAGTGCTTACAGACATGATAAAGCCCGCAATGCGCGGGCTTGTATTAGGTTTTACATTCATTTAATTCGGTTACTTTTAATTCAATAACAATAACAATCGTAACGATTCGTATATCGATTGGTTTTTGTATTATAAATCAAAATGAACCTTGTCGAGCAATTTTAATGCTTGCTTGCGGTTTTCAGCAATTTTTTCTAGCGGTAATGTGTCTTCTTTAAACTCGCCCCAGCCTTTTACTAGTGCATTAGGCTCTGCATCAGGAGAAACAGGGTATTCCATGTTCAGGTCGGCGTATAAGCTTTGAGCTTTCTTTGCCGCTAAAAATTCAAGCAGCTTTTGCGCGGATTTTTTGTGGGGTGCGTATTTGGCAATGACGGCGCCAGACACGTTAATATGAGAGCCACGATCTTCTTGGTTAGGGAAGTTTAGGTTAACAGCTTCTGCCCAAGGTACCTGCTTAGGATCTTGTAGCATCTTCCCTAAGTAATAGCTGTTGCCTAAGGAAATGTCGCACAGACCTTCTTTAATCGCTTTTACTTGGCCACGATCGTTACCTTGTGGCTTGCGCGCTAAGTTAGCTTTTACACCTTTTAGCCAGTTTTCAGTCTCGGCTTCACCGTGATGAGCAATCATAGAAGCGACTAGGCCTAAATTGTAAGGGTGTTTGCCAGAGCGAGTGCAGATACGGCCTTTGAATTTAGCATCGGCTAGGTCTTCGTAGCGAATGTTGCTAAGGTCGCCAGCGCGTTCTTTTGAAGAGTAAACGTTACGGACACGCTTGGTGAGGGCTAGCCAGTGATTTTCTGAATCACGAAACTGTGTTGGTATATGGCTTAGGTCTTCAGAAAGCTGATAAGCCTGACTCAATCCATCTTCTTTTAATTGTAATAACTTACTGAAGTCTGAGGTAAGTACTAAGTCGGCAGGGGATAAATCACCTTCGCGCTGAAGGCGTTGAATAAGGCCTTTTTTAGCAAAGATAACCTTAGTTTCAATACCGGTGCTTTTCGTAAACTCCGCCAAAATAGGCTCAATTAAAAACGGCTGGCGAAATGAATAAATATTGACTTGTTCAGCCTGAGTAATGCCTGTTAGAAGGCTGGATGATGCTAAAGCTAGAGTTAATAAAAGGGATCGCATAAGGCTTCCTAAGATTAGTAAATGATAACCATTACTATCTTAACAGTAAGTTGGACTAAGAACAGTATTTTGTGATTATTCTTTTCAACAAATAAGTAAAGATTGGTCAGAAAACAAATTTTGAGTGGGTGAGCAGATCTAGATTGTTAAGAAATGATCTCTCATTAGGCGTGCTAATAAGCTTGAATCGTGTTGCAGGCGAGCGAATTCAATTTTTTGAGCAAGGCTGGTCGTTGGCTCTTCGGTTTCTGCTTTTAATAAGCGCGAGAAAGCTTTACTGGCCAGTACAAAGTCATCCACTGACTCTTGGCGGTCTATTTCACTAAAGCGAATGTAGCCTTCTTCTTGCAGCCAAACAATGGCACCGAATGCTGCGATGTGCCTTGGGCTGTGTAAGCCAAACTCATCGGCTTCGTCTGGGCCGCTAATGTCTTCAACATATAAAACTTGCTTAGCGGGGAAGTATTTAAAGCCGTGCAGTAAGATTACTGCACAGTCTTTAAAGAAGTCATCAATATGAACATCAAGCATGTTATTAAATTACAACTGCTTGTAGGTCGAAAAGAACTGACCCATTTTATCAAGGGCAAGACTCAGGTCTTCAGGGCGAGGCAAGAAAACAACTCGGAAGTGATCTGGCTGCTTCCAGTTGAATGCGCTGCCATGAACGATCAGTATCTTTTGCTGTTCTAATAAGTCTAAAACCATGCGTTCATCATTATGAATGTTGAACTTTTTGATATCGACTTTCGGGAAGCAATATAGAGCGCCCATTGGTTTTGTGCAGCTAATGCCTGGGATGCTATTTAAGGCTTCGTAAGCAATATTGCGCTGTTCATATATACGGCCACCGGGCGCAACCAAGTCATCAATGCTTTGGTATCCTCCCAGTGATGTTTGAATAGCGTGTTGCGACGGTACGTTTGCACAAAGACGCATAGAAGCAAGCATTTCTAAGCCTTCGATATAATCTTTTGCTTTATGTTTTGCGCCACTGATAATCATCCAGCCTGCGCGAAAACCTGCAAGACGATAGTTTTTCGATAAGCCGTTAAACGTGATGAATAATAAGTCATCTGCGAGTGAGGCTGTAGACGTATGAGTCGCGCCATCAAATAAGATTTTATCGTAGATTTCATCTGAGAAAATAATCAGGTTATTTTCGCGAGCAATCTGAATGAGCTCTAATAGGACTTCATCAGGATAAACCGCACCGGTAGGGTTGTTTGGGTTAATCAGTACCAGAGCTTTGGTTTTCTTATTAACTTTTTTGCGAATGTCATCCATGTCTGGAAACCAGTTGGATTGTTCATCGCAATGATAATGGGTAGGGGTCCCGCCAGCTAAGCTCACCGCGCCTGTCCAAAGAGGGTAGTCGGGTGATGGAATTAAGACTTCGTCACCACTATTAAGCAAACCCTGCATAGACATCACAATCAGTTCGCTCACGCCATTACCCAGAATGATGTCTTCGATGCCTACGTCTTTAATGCCTTTCTGCTGGCTGTATTGCATAACGGCTTTACGCGCTGAAAACAGACCTTTGGAATCGCAATAACCTTCTGAATCAGGTAGGTTTAAAATAACGTCTTGGATGATCTCTTCAGGAGCATCTAAGCCAAAAGGTTTTGGGTTACCAATATTCAGTTTCAGAATGCGGTGGCCGTCTTCTTCCATTTTCTTGGCGGCATGCGCAACGGGCCCACGAATATCATAAAAAACATTAGCCAGTTTGTTGGATTTGAGAATATCCTGCATGGAACGCATTCCGCCCTTAAAAGAAGTGGTAAAAAATCACAATAGAGTATTAAGTCGTTAATGATACCCTTGAATGATAAAGAATTACAGAGATTGAAAGTGAGTAATAAATAATGAGTTCAGATAAAGGCAAAATCGTTAAAACCCCAGCAGAATGGGCCGAGCAACTGGATGAAGAAAGTTATTTTGTCACCCAGAAAAAAGGCACAGAGCGTCCGTTTACCGGGAAGTATCATGACTGTGAAAAACCGGGTCAATATCAGTGCATTTGTTGTGGCGAACCCTTGTTTGATTCACAGGCAAAATTTGATGCGGGCTGTGGTTGGCCTAGCTTTAATCAGCCGATAGAAGAGGGTGCGGTTGAAGAGCATAAAGATATTAGCCATTTTATGATTCGTACAGAGGTTGTTTGTAAGCGTTGCGATGCGCACCTTGGTCATGTTTTTCCTGATGGGCCTGCGCCGACAGGGTTAAGATACTGTATTAACTCGGCCTCTCTTCAGTTGAATGAAAATAGCTCGGATGAAGGCAAGGGCTGATAAAAAGAAAGGCTGATAAAAAGAACGCTGACTAGGGTTGAGCGAAGGTTGTTCTATTTTAGGCAATAATATTTTGCACAATCTATTTTTTACTGTTTAAATAGTGACCACTGAAATATCACACTAAAAAAGTTCAATCTTAAAAGATGGAATGTTTTAAAAAGGAATAAAACGATGTCGCTACTGAATAAAGAAATGCCGTTGCTATCAGGTGAGATGCAGGATCTTTCACAATACGAAGGTAAGGTTGTGTTAATTGTAAATACCGCCAGTAAATGTGGATTTACCAATCAATATGAAGGTCTTGAAGCACTCTATGAAGAGTATAAAGCGCAAGACTTAGTGGTTTTAGGTTTTCCATGTAATCAGTTTGGCGAACAAGAAAAAGGTGCAGATAGCGAAATTGCTAGTTTTTGCCAAAAGAATTATGGCGTTAGCTTTCCTATGTTTTCTAAGGTTGAAGTGAATGGCGACGGGACTGCGCCTTTATATCAAGAGCTGAAAACACAAGCACCAGGCATTATGGGTACGAAAAAAATTAAGTGGAACTTCACCAAGTTTTTAGTTAATAAACAGGGCAAGGTCACGCGTTATGCACCGACCACGAAACCTGAAGCATTAAAAGCGGATATCGAAACCGCAATAGCAGGTTAATAAATTGATAGAAGAAGATTTGCATAGCGAGGTGTCTCCTGAGCTTGAACCTCTTGAGTCTGAGGCTCAAGAGCTAGCGCCGCTGGATCAGTATCCAGAACTGCACCTCGATAATCAGTTGTGTTTCAGCTTATACAGCTTGTCGCGTAAGGTAATCCAAAACTACACGCCTTTATTAAAGCCTTTAGGTTTAACGTATCCTCAATACTTGGTCATGCTTGTAATGTGGCAAGGCTTAGAGGGTAAGCCAGAGGGTAAGCCAGAGGGTAAACTAGAGAGCAAGCAGGGCAGGTTAGCGGTGAGTCAGTTAACTGAGAAGCTAAAACTTGATACCGGCACCGTTACGCCCTTATTGAAGCGTATGGAAGGTAAAGGGTTACTCAGCAGAAAACGAAGCGAGAAAGATGAGCGTATTGTGATGGTAAGTTTAACACCGAAAGGCATAGCGCTAAGAGAAGCCGCAAGGCCTATCCCGCAGGCGTTACTTTGCCAAGCTGATGCCGATGCCCAGCAAATGATACAGCTTAGAGAAACACTGAAAGCGGTACTGGCTTCATTGGATTAATTGGCTTAAGTCATTGGTTTTGTTGATAGTATCTGCTTTGGTTAAATAACGAGCTAAACAAATTAAATGCTCTTAGTTTTTAAAAAAGTGTTGACTCAAATGCGTATCCTTCATAGAATGCGCGCCGTTGATTAGCAAGACGTCCCCATCGTCTAGAGGCCTAGGACACCGCCCTTTCACGGCGGTAACAG